>JGI24714J26587_10002032_pt1 | contig 13761 bp, 16 predicted proteins | sample BioPla4DNA2_FD_26587 | JGI IMG/M metagenome (IMG submission 26587)
ATTTGCAGAAAGGGAAGCTTGACAAGGGGCCTGATCGGGGTTAAAATACAACTGTTGCAAGCTGTCAAGTAACTCTCCTTAACAGTACCGGAAAGAGTGAGGATAATGCTGGAGAAGGTGCTGCGGGTGGTCCAGCTCTTCGATCTCTATGGTGACCTCCTGACGGAGAGGCAGAAGAAGTTTATCCGCCTCTATTATGAGGAGGATTTTTCCCTGGGTGAGATCGCAATTGCCTTTAATATCAGCCGGCAGGCCGTCTATGACACCCTGCGGCGCAGCGAGACCCTCCTTGAGGAATGGGAGGATAAGTTGGGGCTCCTCCAGCGCCAGCAGAGCTGGAGCAAGGCCATGAATCANCTCTCTATGCTCTTGGAAAGGCTCCAGGAGAGGGTCGCTGGCGACCAAGAGGCCCTGGCCCTTATCGAGGAGATCAAAGGACTGGTGGGCCCCTTCCAGGATAACCGAGGGAAAGGAGGGGAAAAATGCTAGAAGGACTGGCAGCCAAAATACAGGCGACGATGAGGAAACTGCGGGGGAAGGGCAAGCTTTCCGAGGCTGATGTCAAGGAGGCCCTGCGGGAAGTACGGCTGGCCTTGCTGGAAGCCGACGTAAACTACAAAGTGGTGAAGGATTTTACAGCCCGGGTGCGGGAACGGGCCGTGGGGCAGGAGGTTATGCAGAGTCTGACCCCCGGCCAGCAGGTGATCAAGATTGTCCATGAGGAGCTGACCAGCCTCATGGGCGGGGCAGCCAGCAAACTCGAGCCGGCGGCCCGGCCGCCGACGGTGGTGATGCTGGTTGGCCTCCAGGGATCGGGAAAGACCACAACCTGCGCCAAACTGGCCCGCTACCTGCGCCGGGAGGGGCGGCGGCCCCTGCTGGTAGCTGCCGACGTTTACCGGCCAGCGGCCATCAAACAGCTCCAGGTCCTTGGTGAAGAGCTGGACATCCCCGTCTTTTCCATGGGGGACAAGAAGGACCCGGTGGATATTGCCCGGGGAGCCAGGGAACATGCCCTTTCCCACGGCAACGATTATGTTTTAGTCGATACGGCGGGCAGGCTCCATGTGGACGAAGAGTTGATGACGGAATTGGTCCGGATTAAAGAGAGCCTGGAACCCCAGCACACCCTCCTGGTGGTAGATGCCATGACAGGGCAGGATGCAGTCACCGTGGCCGAAGCCTTTCACAGTAAGTTAGAGCTGGACGGGATTGTCCTGACCAAGCTCGATGGCGATACCAGGGGAGGGGCCGCCCTCTCGGTCCGGGCCGTGACCGGCTGTCCCATTAAATTTATCGGGGTAGGGGAAAAACTCGACGCCCTGGAACCCTTCCATCCGGAACGTTTGGCCTCGCGGATTTTGGGCATGGGCGATGTCCTCACCCTCATAGAGCGGGCCCAGGAGAGCATTGATATCGAGAAGGCGAAAAACCTGGAAGAAAGGCTGAAGTCCCGGGACTTTANCCTTGAAGACTTCCGGGAGCAGCTGCATGAGGTCCAGAAGATGGGTCCCCTGGACCAGATCCTGGGCATGCTCCCCGGCATGGGGGGCCTGAAGAAGCTGCAGGGGCTGGCCGTCGATGAAAAGCAGCTGGATCAGGTAGAGGCCATTATCAACTCCATGACCCCAGAAGAGCGGCGCTCTCCAGAAATTATTGACGGCAGTCGAAAGAGGCGCATTGCCCGGGGAAGTGGCACCAAGGTCCAGGATGTCAACAGGCTTTTGAAGCAGTTTGAACAGACGAAACGTCTCTTGCGCCAGTACAGCAAATTGGAAAAGGGAATCAAACCGGCTGGTTTTCCCTTCTTGAAATGATAGCATCAGCACTGGGAGGAGGTGAGAAAAATGGCAGTGAGAATTCGCCTGCGGCGCATGGGAGCCAAGAAGGCACCTTTTTACCGCCTGGTAGTGGCCGATGCCAGGATGCCCCGGGATGGGCGGTTTATTGACACCATCGGTTACTACAATCCCACCACCGATCCGGCTGTGATCAAGGTGGACGAGGAAAAGGCCCTGGATTGGCTGGGCAAGGGAGCCCAACCATCGGAAACGGTCCGGTCCCTCTTTAGAAAAGCCGGCATTATGGAGAAGTTCGCCGAGTTAAAGAATAAGAAACAGGCGTAACTGATAGGGGGGTACAGTTATGCGGGAATTGGTGGAAGTGATTGCCAGGGCCCTGGTAGATGAACCCGATGCCGTAACCGTTACCGAAGATGAGAGTGACGGGAAGGTCCTCCTGGAACTGAGGGTTGCCCCGGGGGATATGGGCAAGGTAATCGGCAAACAGGGGCGGATTGCCAGGGCCATCCGGACGGTAGTGAAGGCCATGGCAACCAAGGAAGGGAAGCGGGTCAACCTGGACATTGTCTAGGGGAACTACCCTTTGGAGATAAAAAAGACGGTTGTTCTGGGCACCTTGGTAGGAATGGGGTGATGGCTCCATGACCTCCTTGATTGCCATTGGAAAGGTTACTGCCCCCCATGGGGTGGCCGGCGAAATCAGGGTACTGCCCCTGACAGATTTCCCGGACCGGTTCCAGCAGCTGAAAAAGGTTTACTTAACCGGTAAGGGCATGGCAGGGCCCAGGCTCCTTACCGTTACCGGGGTAAAGTACCACAAAAAATTTGTGATCTTGAAACTTGCTGGGGTTGAAAGCCGTACTGAGGCGGAAAAATTACGGGATTGTTACCTAAAGATCGAGCCTTCAGAACTTGTGCCCCTGCCCCCGGGCCATTATTATCACTTTCAGATTATAGGCCTGCAGGTAAAGACCCTGGAGGGGGAAGTTCTGGGGGAGGTGGTAGAAATCCTGACCCCTGGCTGCAATGATGTCTATGTGGTACAGGACCAGGAAGGCAATGAGATTCTAATCCCGGCCATCAAGGATGTGGTTCGGGAGATTGATCTGGAAGGCGGCCTTATGCGGGTGGAGCTTTTGGAAGGTCTCCGGTAGGAGGAAGGTTACCCATGCAGATTGATATTATTACCATTTTTCCCGAGATGTTTCCCGGCCCCCTGGGCCACAGTATCATTGGCCGGGCCCTGGAACGGGGTTTGTTTAGGCTGGGTGTCCACAATCTGAGGGACTATACCACCGACAAACACCGGATTGTCGACGATGCCCCCTACGGCGGCGGGGCGGGTATGGTCATGAAACCTGAACCGATTTTCCGGGCCGTGGGTTCCCTGGCCCAAAAGGGGCAAAGCCGCGTCATTCTCCTTTGTCCCCAGGGAGAACTCTTTACCCAGGAAAAGGCCTGGGAATTGAGCCGGGAAGACCACTTGATCCTCATCTGCGGCCACTATGAGGGGATTGATGAGCGGGTGAGGCAGCACCTGGTAACCGATGAGATCTCTACCGGTGACTACATTCTGACGGGGGGCGAGATACCGGCCATGGTCCTGGTCGACGCGGTGGTGAGGCTCTTGCCCGGGGTGTTGGGCGAGCAAACTTCCCTCCAGGAAGAGACCTTTACCGACAGCCTCCTGGAATACCCCCAGTACACGAGGCCGCCGGAATGGGAAGGTATGGCCGTGCCAGCCGTCCTGCTTTCCGGCCACCACGAGGAAATCCGGCGCTGGCGCCGGAAGGAAGCTTTGCGAAGGACTCTCATGCGGCGTCCGGACCTTTTGGAAAGGGCAGCATTGACTGAGGAGGACCGGGCCCTGCTGCGGGAAATTAAAGGGGAAATGGACCCCTGACACCCCTCTGGGCACACTATTGTTTTTGCCGGATCCCTGTGGTATAATTACATGTGCTGTCTTGACGGGTGTGGCAAAGACGCCAGTTAACCTCTGGTGGAGATAGAAGACGAGAAAGACCGAATAATGCTGGGAAAGTGGTTTTAACTTTAGTGGGAAGGAGGGGACATGATGTCTGTTATTAAGGCTATTGAGCAAGAACAGATGCGCAAAGACCTGCCTGAATTTAATCCCGGTGACACCGTGCGGGTCCACGTCCGGGTAGTAGAGGGCGGCCGGGAGCGGATTCAGGTATTCGAAGGTGTAGTAATTGCAAGAAAGGGCGGAGGTATCCGGGAAACCTTTACTGTTCGGCGTGTTTCTTACGGAGTTGGGGTTGAACGTACTTTTCCCCTTCACTCTCCACGTATTGCTAAAATTGAAGTGGTTCGCCGCGGTCGGGTACGCCGGGCCAAGCTCTACTACCTGCGCAAGCTGCGCGGCAAAGCTGCACGCATTAAGGAAAGGCACCGGTAAGCTAGTAATGGGGACTGTTATGCAGTCCCTTATTTAGTTATGGTTATTGGCGGCGGGGGAAGTGAGGAGGGAGGACATTGGCTCAAGAGAAGGGGATTGTCCGGGAATACCTGGAGTGTGTTGCCATAGCATTGGTGCTCGCCTTTTTTATCATTACCTTTGTGGTCCAGTCCTTTGTGGTGGACGGCTCTTCCATGGAGCCCACCCTGCATCATGGACAGCGGCTGTTGGTCAACAAGTTCATCTATTATTTCACTCGCCCCCAGCGGGGGGATATAATTGTCTTCCAGTATCCTGCCAACCCCCGGGAGGACTTTATCAAAAGGGTCATCGGGGTGGGGGGCGACCATATCCAAATAAAGGACGGCAAGGTTTTCGTCAATGGCCATCCCCTGGAGGAGCCCTACCTCCTGGAACCTACATATGGGGATTTTGAAGGAACGGTCCCCCCCGATAGTTATTTTGTCCTGGGGGATAACAGGAATAACAGCCGGGACAGCCGTTATCCCGACGTAGGCATGCTGCTGCGGGAAGATATTATCGGGAAGGCGGCCTTAATTTACTGGCCGCCGGGGGATATTGGCCTGATTAACTCCAAGCGGGAAATCTATTCCCTGGGAGAAAGCGGGTGATGGGTGTGCCGTGGTATCCAGGTCATATGGCCAAGGCCAGGGCTTTGGTCCGGGAAAATGTCCAGCTGGTTGACCTGATCCTGGAGGTTGTCGATGCCAGGATTCCCTTGAGCAGCAGTAATCCTGAATTGGAAAAGATCCGGGGAAGAAAACCCTCCCTGCTGGTGTTAAACAAGGCGGACCTGGCCGATCCGGCGGCCACCACCAGCTGGCAGGAGTGGTTCCGTTCCCAGGGCCGGGAAGCAGTGCCCGCCGACGGCCTGACGGGACAGGGGGTGGGGGATGTAATAAAGGCATCCCGGCGCCTGGTACAGCCCCTGATGGAGAAACTGCGGGCCCGAGGCCGGAGAAGGCGGGCTGTCCGTTTGATGATCGTGGGCATACCCAATGTGGGAAAATCCTCCCTGCTCAATCGGTTGGCGGGGCGGAAGCGGGCTGCCACCGGCGCCAAACCCGGAATCACCCGGGGAAAGCAGTGGGTCAAGGTGGNAGGGGAGATGGAACTCCTGGATCTGCCCGGGATCNTGTGGCCCCGGGTGGAGGACGAAGCTATCGGCCTGAAGTTGGCGGCCACTGGAGCCCTCCCTCTGGAGTATATCCCGGTGGAAGAGGTGGCCTTCTGGCTGGGTGCCTTTTTGCTGAAAACAGCCCCGGAGGGGCTCCGGAGCCGCTACGACCTGCCCCCAGCGGTGGAGGAGCCGGAGGAATTAATGGAGCATATCGCAAAAAGGCGGGGACTGCTCCTGCCCGGTGGGGTGGCAGACTGGGAAAGGACGGCCAGGCTCCTCTTGATGGAGTTTCAAAGGGGGCTGCTGGGCCGCATTACCCTGGAGCTGCCGCCCGAGGAGGGAGACCAGTGAGACTCGACCAGCTGACCATCGGGGAACTGGAGGCCTGGCTCCGGGGATTGACCTGGCAGCAGGTGGAAGAAATCCTGCCCCGCTTGCAGGAAGACCCCCGCCGGGGGGTGAAGGATTTAGGGCGGCGCTGGCTGGCAAAGATTGAGAAGAAAAGGAAAAAAATGCACCGGTGGCAGGACCTGTGCCGGCGTGAAGGAGAACTGCGGGCAAAGGGGTATCGCTACGTGGCCGGTATCGATGAGGCCGGCCGGGGCCCCCTGGCCGGGCCGGTGGTGGCCGCCGCCGTCATCTTGCCGGTGGACAAGCCCCTTTTGGGACTGGATGATTCAAAAAAGCTGACTTCCCGGCAGCGGCAGGAGCTGTACCGGGAGATTACCAAAGCGGCCCTGGCCTGGTCTGTAGGGTACAGCAGCCCCCAGTACATAGATGCTACCGATATATTGCAGGCGACCCGGAGGGCTATGGAAAAGGCCCTGGAAAAATTGCCCGTTCGTCCCGATTATCTTCTGGTGGATGCCCTCCACCTGCCCGATGTAGACCTGCCCCAGGAAGGGATTGAAGGCGGCGACGGCAAGTGCGCCTGCATTGCCGCTGCCTCGGTGGTGGCCAAGGTGACCAGGGATGCCTGGATGGAGGGGTGGGACCGGCAGTACCCCGGCTATGGCTTTGCCCGGCACAAGGGGTATCCCACCCCGGAGCACTTAGAAGCCCTGACAAAACTGGGCCCCTGCCCCCTCCACCGGCGCAGCTTCCAGCCCCTGGCGGAGCTCTTTCCGGTCAAAGGTATTGCCGGCGGGGAAGTGGGAGAGGATGGATAGAAAGGAAATTGGACGCCTGGGGGAGGAGATTGCCCTGCGCTTCTTGCGCCGCCAGGGCTACCGGATTCTGGAACGAAACTTTCGCTGCCGGCTGGGGGAAATAGATCTTATCGCCCGGGAAAAGGGGGAGCTGGTCTTCATCGAGGTCAAGACCCGCACCTCGACCCGCTTCGGCCTGCCCCAGGAAGCCGTGAACTGGCACAAACAGCGCCGCCTGTCGCGCCTGGCCCAGTTTTATCTCGTCAGCCGGGNTCTGGCAGGAGTTAACTGCCGTTTCGATGTTGTGGCTGTCCTTTTATCCGAAGGTGGCAAGCCCCAAGTTGAGATTATAAAGGATGCTTTTCCCCTCCAGGGAGGTTGAGAAGATGCAGATAGTATTGCATGAGCCGGAGATCCCACCCAACACCGGCAATGTCGCCCGGACCTGTGCCGTGACGGGAACCCCCCTTCACCTGGTAGGTCCTCTGGGTTTTTCCATCTCGGACCGCCACCTGAAGCGGGCCGGCCTCGATTACTGGCAGCATCTCGATATCAGCTACTGGGACAGCTTCGAAGAACTGCGGCAGGCCTTTCCGGACCACAGGTTTTTCTTCTTCACCACCAAGGGAGAAAAACGCTATGATGCAGTTTCTTATCAGGATACCGATTTTTTAGTTTTCGGCAGCGAGACCCGGGGCCTCCCCGACAGGATCATGGCAGCTTATCCCGAATACTGCCTCCGGATTCCCATGCGGCCGGGGATCCGCTCCCTCAACCTCTCCAACTCCGTGGCCCTGGTCTTGTACGAAGCCCTGCGGCAGCAGGGGTTTCCGGGCCTGGTTTGATAGTTATTGCAAGGGGATTGTAATCTGACCCTCGACCGACAATACTATATAAATCTTAACAATGCCCCATAAAATCCAGCTGGATATATGGGGATATTTTTTACTCCCTGTCTTAAGGATTTCTTTCTATATGGGTGTAAGTTCCGGCAGGAAGTAGGAAGGGGACGTCGAAATTTGTTAGTGCTTTGACAGGGTGATCCCATTAAAGGACTTATTGGTAGTTTTTAGCTTGGAGAGCCTCGACCGGGGCAGATTTCGGCTGTTTTGCAGAGCTGCAGCCAGGGGCCGATTACAGCAACCACATATCACCGGAGCCCTTGGTTTGTCCTAGTACCGCTTTCGAGGAGGTGGTATATAATAGGCATACGGGTATAATAGCAAGGAATGGAGAACTCTCTATTAGTCAAGGAGATCACCCTGGTTAAGGCCGAGAAGATCTACCATAAAGTTTTGCCTCCGGTAGAAGTTCCAATAGGATACGATGAAAAGGAAAGGGGATAACAATGATAANGGTACACAAAAAATCAATCGCTGCCTTGCTTTCCCTTGTGCTGCTTCTCAGTTTAGCCGGCTGCACCGCCGATGGTGGGACAGAGCCGGAAGCAGAAACCCTTTTCAAAGCCGGAACCTACACTGCAATTGGCGATGGTAGAAATGGATCCATTGTCGTACAGGTTGACTTTAGCGATGATGCCATTGAAGACATTCGTGTAGTTACCCACAATGAGACATACNGCGTCGGCAATGTTCCCCTTGAGCTCTATCCAGAACTGATTGTTAAGCATCAGTCCCTGGCCGTCGATATCGTATCGGGTGCGACCATATCCAGCGTAGCCTTTCTTTCGGCAATCCGCCAGTGTGTACAGGATGCTGGTGGGAATCCCGATGAGCTGCGGGCGGAAATCCCCAAAGATGCTGAACCGGCCACCGATACCGAGGCAGATATAGTTGTGGTGGGTGGTGGAGCGGCAGGAATGACAGCTGCAGTCTATGCGGCTGAGGCCGGGAAGAAGGTCATNCTGCTGGAAAAACTGGCCTTCCTCGGGGGAACCTCCGCCTACTCCATTGAAGGTATCGGGGCATCGGAATCCCTTGTACACAAAGGTCTTGGTGTTGCGGCAACCTCCGATGACATGTATAAGAACTATGTCAACAGCAATCCCAAGGGCATCCCCGAAGCCTTCGATATCCTGGCCCACAATAACGGAAAGGCTGTGGACTGGCTGCGGAGCATCGGTGCACCCCTTACCGTAACCGGTTCTGCCTTTTCAGTAACCTCCCCGCGGGAAGCTGGTAAATTGGGGCTGGTTGTTACTTCCGCTTTGAAGAATGAGGTGGAAAAGAAGGGCGTTGACATCCGGCTCAACAACAGGGCGGTGGAACTCCTCATGGAAGACGGAGCAGTAACCGGGGTAAAGGTTGAAGGTCCGTCCGGGGAGTATACCATCAAGGCAAAGGCCGTTATTCTCACTACCGGTGGTTTTGGTGCCAATAATGAAATGGTTGCCAAATATGTGCCTGAGTTGAAGGGATATAACTTCTCCTGTTCACCGGGAGCCTCGGGAGACGGGCAGCTGATGGCCGAAGCAGTGGGGGCGCAAATGGCCGACATGGACTATATCCGGGTCAATTATCTCTATCACACCGATGGTGTTAAGGTATACTACATGGGTTCCCTGGCGAATACGGGGGCCATCTTCGTGAATAATGACGGGAAGCGTTTTATCAATGAACAACTGAGTTATAATGCCGGCATGGACGTGGTGGCCCAGGGCGGCACCGGCTGGATGATTTTTGACCAGTCTATGGTCGACAGCATACAGGACATTCGCGAGTATTACAACCTGGGTCTTTTTGAAAGTGCCCCGACTATTGAAGAGCTGGCCGATAAGATCGGCGTAAACAAAGAGAATTTGGTTGAAACGGTCAACCGCTACGTCGATTTTGTGAAGAACGGAAAAGATGAGGATTTCGGCAGACCCATGCTCAACCTTACCTTTGATGAACCTCCCTATTATGCCTGTAAGTTGACCTGCCATGTCCAGGGAACCTTTGGCGGTATCAGGACCGACACCAGTGGACGGGTTCTCAACACCGAAAACGATGTTATTCCCGGCCTTTATGCTGCAGGGGAATGTGCCAGTGTCGGCACCTATGGCGCCAACCCCATGGCCGTCAACATTGTATTTGGACGCATTGCAGGTGAAAGTGCCGCTGCCTATGCCCAGTAGGTTTTTCCGGCACATGTCAATGGCGGGTGGAATTCTTCCATCCGCCTTTTTCAATAAGTCGGGATTTCCATGCTCCCAGGATGTATATGCCGGTGGCGCAGGTAGCAACAGTTGATAAAGGTTTATCTTTGCAAAGGACAACGGGGGTTTGACGGTGAAAGTATATTTAACGGCTTATATGGCGGGGCGGCCGGATTGACTGGTGACGGCTTATTTGATTGAAGAAAGGGGTGAAGAGGAGTAATGGAACCATGGCCCAGGATGCGAAGGNCGGAACGGGAAATGTCCCGGGAGGAAATTGAGGCCTTTGTCAAAGAAAACAAGGTGGGGCGGCTGGGGACAATCAATGCCCAGGGCTATCCCTATGTTATTCCCCTCAACTACGTATACGATGAGGGAAGATTTATTTTCCACTGCGCCCCTGAAGGGGAAAAGCTGGACAGTATCGTAGCCAATCCCAGGGTGTGTTTTGAAATAGACTCCTTTATGAAAATTGTACCCGGCGAAAAGCCCTGCAGCTATACGGTCCAATACCGGAGCGTTGTCGCCTTCGGCAAAGCCTTTGTAGTGGACGGTTTAGAAAAAAGAGAATGCTGTTGGAAAGATTTGTCGAGGGCATCATCGGTAAAAGGCCCCAGGATTTTTCCGAAGAAGAATTGCAGGGGGTAGCAGTTATATTAATGGAAGTTGAATGGATGACAGGGAAACAAAATCGGGTATAAAAATTTTGGACGAATAGAGAAATATGATCCCCCCTGGCAAGGACATAGAACCNCCCAAACTGGCGGGAGGTTTTTATTTTGGAAATTCCGGGCTCTTCCCTGGAACCTATCTAGGGCAGATGTCAGTCTTGAAACTAACAATGGCGATCTCTGGCAGGATTTGCCCTGGTAATGGACGAATAATTGATTTTAAATTACTCTAAATTACCTGCACAAAGGAGCTGGAGGAATTGTCCTTTGCTAAGGTACACAGTGCAGCAGTCCTGGGTATGGACGCTTATAAAGTTGAGGTAGAGGTTGATACTAGCCTGGGTCTTCCCACCTTCGACCTTATTGGCCTCCCGGACTCTGCCCTGCGGGAAGCAAAGGAGCGGGTGAGGGCGGCCTTGAAAAATTCAGGCTGCCAGCTGCCCACCCGGCGTATTACCGTCAATCTGGCCCCGGCAGACCGGAAAAAGGAAGGTTCAGCCTTTGACCTGCCCATTGCTGTGGGTATCCTTATCGCTTCGGAACAAATAGAGGCCCAGGATCTTGCCGACACCCTGATTCTGGGGGAACTTTCCCTGGATGGTTCCCTGCGGCCCATTGCCGGGGTCCTGCCCATGGTTATGGACTGGGAGAAGCAGGGAGGGAGGCAGGTTTTTCTCCCGGCGGAAAATGCCGAGGAGGCTGCCCTGGTTGATGGGCTGGAAATTTACCCTTTCAATACCCTGCGGGAGGTAATTGACTTTTTACAGGGTGAAGGGCCGATTGAACCCTACAGTCGGAATTCACCCTTATCCCTCTCTCCCCCCAAATTGGCCCTCGATTATGCCGATGTTAAGGGGCAGGAAAATGCCAAGCGTGCCCTGGAGATAGCCGCGGCAGGGGGCCACAATGTCCTGATGATTGGGCCGCCCGGTTCCGGGAAAACCATGCTGGCNCGGCGGCTGCCAACCATCCTTCCGGAACTCTCCTTTGCCGAAGCCCTGGAAGTGACCCGAATCTACAGTATTGCCGGTCTTTTGCCAGCAGAGGAACCCCTCATCCAGACCCGGCCCTTCCGGGCACCCCACCACACCATTTCCTCCGCCGGCATGGTTGGGGGCGGCCGAGTTCCCCGGCCGGGGGAAATCAGCCTTGCCCATACGGGTGTCCTCTTTTTAGACGAGTTTCCCGAGTTTAACCGGGATGTCCTGGAAGTGCTGCGGCAGCCCCTGGAAGAGGGCAAGGTGACTGTGTCCCGGGTAAATGCCACCCTGACCTATCCGGCCCGTTTTATGCTGATAGCAAGTATGAATCCATGCCCGTGCGGGTATTTTGCCGATCCCCTGCGGGAGTGCAGCTGTACCCCCTACCAGGTGCAAAAATACCGGAACAAGGTATCTGGCCCCCTCTTGGACCGGATTGACCTGCACCTGGAGGTGCCCCGCCTGGAATATAATGAAATTGCGGGGGAAAGCCCGGCGGAATCATCCCAGGAAATTGCCCGGCGGGTGGGGATAGCCCGGCAGATCCAGGAGGAGCGCTTTGCTGCCCAGGAGAAATTCCGCTTCAACGCTGCTATGACCCCGGCCCAGGTGCGAAAGTACTGTACCCTGGGCAGGGAGGCCAAAACCCTCATGCGGCAGGCCTTTCAGAAACTAGGTTTAAGCGCCCGGGCCCATGACCGGATCTTAAAATTGGCCCGCACCATTGCTGACTTGGAGCAGGAAGCAGAAATTAGGGTGGAGCACCTGGCCGAAGCCCTGCAGTATCGCCAGATGGACCAGAGTTTGTGGGGGTAGGAAGGAAAAGGGGGGTTGTGTCAGTGGCAAAAACCTATTCCTGGGTTGTTACCGCACCGGGAAAAATGGAAAGGCAGGAGTTTGTGCTTCCAGCCGTTGGCCCCGATGATCTGTTGCTGAAGGTAAAAATGGTAACTATCTGCGGTTCCGATCCCCATCTTTTAGAAAATCACCTGGGAGATACCCAATATCCCCTCATCCTGGGCCATGAGATGGTCGGCACGGTGGCGGAGATAGGGGAGAGGGCAGAGAAGGCCTACCGGGTAAAGAAGGGCGATCGCATCACCGTCGAACCCTATATCCCCTGCGGCTCCTGTGAGTACTGCCTGTCCGGTTACTACCAGTTGTGCAAGAAGGGCAAGAGATGCTATGGTGTCAACATCTCCAGCAGTGTGCCTCCCCATCTCTGGGGGGCCTACGGTGAATATATGTACGTGGCCCCGGGTTCCATGGTGCATAAGGTGGCCGATGGCATCAGGGACGAAGATGCCACCTTTTCTTCTACAATAGGAAATGGTTTTCGTTTCATCGGCAACAAGGCCCAGCTCAAGGCCAACAACGGCGTGTTGATCCTCGGGCCCGGTGCCCTGGGCCTGTGCACGGTAATTGCCGCCAAGGAGAGTGGCATATATCCCATTATTGTCACGGGCCTGGGTGCCAGGGATGAAAAGCGCCTTGCCCTGGCCCGGGAATACGGGGCAGATTACGTAATTAGAGTAGATGAGGAAGATGCCCTGGCCAAAATCCGGGAAATAACCGCAGGGGAGATGGTCCATGGGGCCATCGAGTGCTCGGGCTCTCCCGCCGCCTATGATCTGGCCTTAGATGCTCTAAGGCCCAATGGAACCCTGGTCTGTGTCGGCTATACCGAAAAACCCGGTGTTACCATCGATACCAACCGGGTGATCAATCGGGAGCTGCAAATCAAGGGCAGCCTGGGCCAGCCCCTGGACGTTTATACGGCCATGAAAACCATAAACAAGGGCAAATACCCCATCCACAAAATGGTTACCCACCGTTTCCCCCTGAGCCGGGCCGATGAGGCCATCCGCTTCTTTATGAGGGGAGAAGAAGACTGCATCCGGGTGGCAATCTGCGCTGAATAATAGCAGGGGAGCTCCGAATGCCCCGCCGCTTTTCTGCCGGGCGGGGTTCTATTTTTTCTTTTTCTTTTGGGTCCCGTTTGGCAGGATTAATAGACTGGCATATGGTAATATAAAGGATGAGTTATAGACAAATAAGAAATATGGTGAGGGCGGCATGAACATACTGGTGCTAAATGGCAGCCCCAAAGGAGAAAAAAGCAACACCTTAAAAATAACCAAAGCCTTTTTAGAGGGGCTCTGCAGTAAGCAGTACCATAACGTTAATATGGTGAATATTAGCGAGAAGNATATTCAGCATTGTCGTGGTTGCTTCCTTTGCTGGACAAAGGCCCCTGGTAGATGTGTAATAAAGGACGACATGGAAGAACTTCTTGAGCAGTATATAAAGGCTGATTTGCTTATCTGGAGCTTTCCCCTGTATTACTTTGGCATGCCCTCTAAGATGAAGGCTTTCCTTGACCGCACGCTGCCGACAAACTTGCCTTATATGAGGGTAAATAAAAAGGGAACTTGCGGCCATCCTTCCCGGTACGATTTGTCCCAGCAACGATATGTCCTTATTTCCACCTGCGGCTTTTGTA
>JGI24714J26587_10002038_pt1 | contig 13707 bp, 13 predicted proteins | sample BioPla4DNA2_FD_26587 | JGI IMG/M metagenome (IMG submission 26587)
CCCCAGGCCAAACAGTAATGGACTGTATTTTTTATTAAGTTTATAGTAATTCCATATAATCTGCAATGTTTTGGGGTATATAATTAAGAGGAATAAAAAAGGAGGTTTTATAATGAAAATTACATACTTGGGCCATGCTGCCTTTCTAGTAGAAGAAGGGGATTTTAAGGCTATAATTGACCCCTTTATTACTGGAAATCCTCTAGCTAAAACTGATGTCAACAGTATTAAGGGCCTTACCCATATTTTTGTATCCCATGGCCATGGTGACCATTTAGGTGATACTGTAGAATTGGCTAAGGCAAATGATGCCCTGGTCATATCCAATGCAGAAATATGCGGCTATCTATCCGGTAAAGGCTTAAAGACCCATGCAATGCATATAGGCGGAAGGCATAAATTTGATTTTGGAACAGTAAAGTTTACACCAGCCCTTCATGGCTCAGGAATTTCTACTGATGAAGGAACTGTTGATGGAGGAAATCCCTGTGGTTTTGTAATTGAAATAGGGGGTAAAAAACTTTATCATGCAGGGGATACAGGACTTACTATGGATATGAAACTCCTGGAAGAAGAAAATATTGATGTGGCACTACTTCCTATAGGTGGCAACTATACTATGGACATAGATGATGCTGTAAGGGCTGTAGATTTTATTAAACCAAAGGTTGCCATTCCAATGCACTATGATACCTTCCCTGTAATAAAGGCGGATCCTGAAGAGTTTAAAGCCAAAAATAAGGCAAGTGAAACTGTAATACTGGCTGTAAATGAAAGCTATGAATTTTAAAAAGGCTGGTTTATCCAGCCTTTATGCTAATTCTAATGCTATTTCCATCATTTGGGTAAATTTCTTTTCTCTTTCTTCTGCTGATGCTTTTTTGCCTGTAACTAAGGAATCTGATACAGTAAGTATTGCCAGGGCATTTACCCTTGCATAAGCAGCATTGCAATACAGGGCATAGGCCTCCATTTCTACAGCCAGTACACCCATGCTAGCCCATTTTTTATATATATCTTCCTGTGGAGTATAGAATACATCACTTGAAAGGATATTACCCACCACCACATCTATATTCTTTTGATCTGCAACCTGTTTTGCCTTGTACAGTAGATCCCAGGAAGCTATGGCAGAGAAAGTTCCTGGAAGCTCATATTGCTTAGCATAGTTTGAATCTGTACAGGCACCCATTGCAAGTATAATATCATAAAGGTCTAGCTTATCACTATAGGCACCACAGGAACCTACCCTTATTAAATTTTTTACTCCATAAAAATGTATAAGCTCATAGGAGTATATTCCCATAGAGGGCATGCCCATACCGCTTCCCATTACTGATACAGGTTTACCCTTGTAGGTTCCGGTAAATCCTAGCATATTCCTTACAGAGTTAAACTGTACAGGATTGTCTAAAAAGTTTTCTGCTATGAACTTGGCACGTAAGGGATCGCCTGGTAAAAGAATAGTTTCAGCAATATCCCCTTTTTTTGCAGTAATATGAGGTGTAGCCATTGAATCCCTCCTTTAATTTTACACTTACAAGACCATCCTACATGATAATTATAATATTTTAGGTTCCCAAATAGCAACCAAAATATGCTACTTACTTTAAGCAGTTGACAATTTTAATAAATTAAAGTATAATATAAATCTGCAGAGATAATTAAATAAATTAAAAGAAGTAGATCGNGGAGAGATGGCTGAGCTGGTCGAAGGCGCACGACTGGAAATCGTGTATACCCCCAAAGGGGTATCGAGGGTTCGAATCCCTCTCTCTCCGCCATTATAATTTTTCCGTGCTAGATGGGGAGGTAGCGGTGCCCTGTAACCTGCAATCCGCTATAGCAGGATCGAAGCCCAGTTGCGGCGTTATACTGTAAGGCCTGCCCTAAATAAGTGGTGTTGACGAGTGGGTCCTACGCAACGGAAATCTATGAACCCCGTCAGGTCCGGGAGGAAGCAGCGGTAAGTAGACACTTCCGTGTGCCGTAGGGGTGCCTATTCCGAGCTAACTGTTTAGGTAACGCTTATAGTATAGCGACAAGGCTGGGTGCACGGCTACATAGCAAAAAACTGTGGGTTTCCCACAGTTTTTTTATGCCTGAAAAGTTTTTTCCTCTTCTAANGAATACTCTCCTAAGCTTCCCTTTCCATATGTAAGACCTGAAACAGCCCTTGGTTTTTCTTTTACTTCCAATTGTTGGAATCCCTCAAGCATAGGAGTCAGGACCTTAATAGATGTNTCAAAATANGCAGGATCCTTCTTTAATTCTCCTTCAGTAATAAGCTTGTTTAAATACATGCTTATTTCACGGATTCTAACAGATACTTCATCATCCTTGCTAAACTGAAATACAAGCTCTGATAATATGTCCCTGGAATTATTGTTAAGCTCCCTTAATTTTTGGTCCTCCTTATTGTATATACAGGATTTACAATCCTTAAAATTATCTATAAGCCTTTCTAGTAAGATAGCTATAAGTCCTGCATAATTTGTTGTCAATATTCTTTTTTCCACTTCCTTATCTATTGCCATATAAGGTCACCCCTATCTTTGCAGCAGGTTCAATACACTTTGGGGCAGTTGATTTGCCTGGGATAGCATAGCTGTACCAGCCTGCTGCAATATATTTAGCTTAACGAATTCGGACATTTCAATGGCCATATCTGCATCTTCAATTCTTGATTTAGCACTTGTAAGGTTTTCAGTTGTGTTGTCTACATTTCTTATGGTATGCTCTAGACGGTTTTGTATAGCCCCTAAGAAAGAACGTTTTGAGGATACCTGCTGTATGGCCTTGTCGTAGACTGATATGGCTTCTTCAAACATTTCTTGGGTTAAATTCTCAGCAATTTCATATTTGCCATCCTTTTCATTAATTATTTTAATTATTGCACCTTCACCTATAAGCTCTAAGCCTTCTTCAGCATTACCCTCATCATTCTCTGAAATTTCAACTACTGTAATATTAACTTGAGACATGTCTATTTCAATAAATTGTTCACTATTTGCCCCTATTTGAAGTTTCAGTTCTGTATCATCTTTCCCATTTTCCTTTTTCCATGTAAATAAGGGTATACCATTAAAATTAGTCTCATTTGCTATCTTATCTATCTGCTCTGTTAATTCCTTCATTTCATTGGCTATTGCCTCCAGATCCTTTCCATCATATATTCCATTAGCTCCTTGTACAGCTAATTCCCTCATCCTCTGTAGCATTGCATGGACTTCATTTAGTGCACCTTCTGCTGTCTGGATTAGGGATATACCATCCAAGGCATTTCTTGAAGCCTGCTTTAAGCCCCTGATTTGGGCTTCCATCTTTTGGGATATGGCCAGGCCTGCTGCATCATCTGAAGCCCTGTTAATTCTTTTTCCTGATGATAATTTCTCCAAGGTTTTTTCCAAAGAGCTATTTGTAATTCCCAACATTCTATGGGTATTTAAAGCTGGTATATTATTATTTATCCTCATTAGAATTATCCTCCTTTGTATTTACATACTCTATGAAAGACAAGGTTCCCTTTAAAATTTTAAGTGCTTCCTTTGGCAGGTCTTCAACATTTTTAAGGCCCAACTCTTCCTTAAGGTCCAATATATTTTTCTTGTTGTTCTTGCCATAGGCCTTCTTCACCTGTTCCCTGGTTACAAGACGTATTTTCATTCTATCACCTTTAATTCATATCCTATATCGTTAAATATTTCTTCCAGGTAAGATATATTGTCCATAATCCTTTTATTGTCCATGGTTTCAAACTCTAAATATATTTTGCTTTCCTTCACATTTAAACTAAACTCCATAGGCCCTAGCTTATTAGTTGCCAAAGATATATAAAAGGTCATGTCTTCCTTATTAATGCCATTTTTCATATTAGGCACAATTAGACTAAGATTACTTAATTCATCTCCTAGGCTTATTGGTATTTCCAGGACCAGATCATCCTGGGATATATTTTTAATTAATTTATGCTTGTGTTTTCCCTTCTGACTCTCTTGATTAGAGGAAGTATCAAAGCTTAAGCTGGTATTTATACTGCTGATTTCCCTTAGGGACATGTTAAGGTCCTTCTTTAGGACAGTTAATACAGAAAGTTCCTCCCTGCCCTTAATAGCCCTTATATTTTTCAGGATATCTTCTATTTCTTCATGGCTGCTTTTTTTCATATTTACATAGCTATGTAGCTTATCCAAAGGCATGTCCTCTATGGAAAGGCCATCCTTAATACTTTCTTTTATAAGGTTTAGGCTGGTATTTTTCCTTATATTCAGGTATTCCTGCCTAATTAAACCTTCCCTTGCTTCATCTACAGGTTTAACTTCTATTGTCCCTTTTGCAGCTAATTCAAGAGAGGATTCATATAAATTGTTTAAGGTAATATACTTATATCTATTAGCTGCTAAGTAAATAGTATTGGAATCCAATTCTCCCAGGGTGTTAAATATATTCAAGAGGCTGATGGTTTTCTGCAGGGTATATTTTGTAAGTCCAACTGGTAAGTTTATTTTTGTATCTATAATATTTTTCAAGTTTTCCAGACTAAAATCTTGACCAGTCCTTATAAGATATACAAGTTCCTTATCTGTAATTTCCTTAATTGTATTAAGCTTTTCCAATAAAGTAGCTGCATCACAGGAACTTAAATCCTTGGAAGCTTCCCTGAAGCTTTTTATGTACTCTACTAGTTTAGTTATATCTTCTTTAAGAGGATCAATATCTTCCCTTATAAGGCTGGCTATATTTTCCTCATCCAAAAGCTCCATTAATTCCTTCAATGTATTTTTCATATCTATTAGCTTTTGGAAATTGGCCTCTGTTAAGGGAACTTCATTTAATAGAAAATTCCTTGCCAAATCTATATTTTCACTACTTACTTCAATGTTAATATCCCTTAATAATTCAACTATGCCCTGGTAGTCTAGCTCCCCTGCTACTGTATACTCTTCATATATTGGAGAAATCATATTTTTATCCAGTCCATCTGATTTATAGGAATGTTTAATCCTGTACAGGTTTTCAATACTTATAACCATATTTTCCTTAAAAGCCTCAATAAACACTTGGTTATTTGAATCCTTCAAATCATATAGCTTATTTACAAGCTCCAGTATCCTCTCTATATTTTCCTTATTTATTGGCATATTTACTTTTTTAAGGGCTATGATAGCATCATATACATCCTTGCCCATCTTCCTTCCATATATGTTTCTTGCTATCTTTTCCGCTTCCCTGTAGCTTAATTTACCTGCTGATTTTAAAATATTTTTAATAGATGGGCTATTATTTTCTTTAATATGGGACAAGGCTTGGAAAACCTTATGGATAGGCTCCTCCATAATATCTATGCCCATATCCAGCAATTTTGTTATAGTATCAAAATCTAAACTATCCGTTAATTCCTTTAAACAATCCTTAGAAGCCAGGAAGGATGAAATATTTTCCTCAGTAATTTCAATTCCATTTTCCATTAAATAACTAATGGCCTCTTTAATTTCATCTGAGCTTTCCAGGCCAAGTTCCTCTATTGCATTATCTATTTTTACATTATCCTCTTCCCTTGGCTTATTTATTTCATAGGAAAGTATATTTGCTCCATCTATTTTTACCCTCTGGCCTACTTCTTCCTTAATCTCTTCCCTTAACCTGATGGAAAAATAAACTTTTTCATTTTCTACACTCTTTTCTATTTTTACCTTTTTCCCATCCTTTTCAACTAACAAGCCCTCAATATCATAATTTAGGCTGGGCCTTAGGCCATANGCATCTATTGCATCCTTTCCACTTATTAAATTTACAGCTTCCATACTATCATCCTCACCTTTACTCACATATAATATCGGCTTAAGTATTTATTTTTTTACTAGAATATAATTTCTCAATAATATGCCGATATTATATAATAGAAATATAAGGAGTGTGGAATAATGGAAGGTATAGATAAAATAGGCATCAGTGCCATCCATAATATAAATAGGCTTCAAAANATAGAGAAAAAAACTGCCAATGAAGTCTTTAAAAAGAAATTAGAAGAGATTCATCAGGAAANCATTAGGGAAGAGTTAAAAATACTCTATGATGAAATTGAAAGTCTTACCACAAAATTAAAGGATACCCTGTTTATAGAGGACTTATTAGAATATAAGAAAAAGGTAAGGGAATTCTTAAATATTACTATTAATAATTCCCATGTATTTTATAGAGAAAACTCCCTGGATAGAAGGGGAAGGCACAGGGTATATTCATTGGTAAAGAAGGTTGACAATGAACTGGATGAGCTTACGAAGGATTTTTTAAATATTGAGAAAAACAGGATTAGAATACTTCAAAGGCTTGACGATATAAAGGGACTTATTGTAGATATATTGACCTAGAAGAATAATAAGGATGAATGGAGGGAATTGGCCATCTTGCTGTTACAAGATGGCTTCTTGCTATGGCTAATTATACAAGAAAGAGAATAGGTGAAATTGCAGCCGTATTTATTAAGCATGGATTTAAAAATAAATTGGGAAATCCCAGGGAATTGAGACTGGCCTTAGAAGAATTGGGCCCATCCTTTATAAAAATTGGGCAACTGCTTTCCACCAGGCCAGATTTGCTGCCTATGGAATATATTGTTGAGCTTCAGAATCTGCAGGATAATGTAAAGCCTGAAAAGTTTCACCTAATGAAGGAAGTCATAGAAGGGGAGCTGGGGGATAGGATTGATAATATTTTCTCCTATTTTGATGAAACCCCCATTGCTTCTGCCAGCCTTTCAGAAGTATTTTATGCCAGGCTTAAAACGGGAGAAAAGGTGGCAGTAAAAGTTCAAAGGCCCTATGCAAGGGAAAAAATGCTTTCAGATATAAGGATATTGAAAAAATTAGTGCCTTTAGCAAATTTAACTTCCACAAAGGAGATTATAGACATTAGAAGGGCAGTAGATGAATTAAGCAAGGCCATGGAAAAGGAGTTTAACTTTATTGAAGAAGCAAAAAATATTAAGAAGTTTAGGGAAAAGAACAAGAATATTAGCTACTTAACCTGTATAAATGTATATGAGAAGTATTGTACAGAAAAAATACTGGTTATGGACTATATATCAGGAATTAAAGTAAGTGATACAGATAGACTAAAGGAAAAAGGCTATGACCTGAAGGATATAGCAGTGAAGATTACCTACAATTATTTTAAGCAGGTATTTGAGGATGGTTTCTTCCATGCAGACCCCCACCCCGGCAACATACTAGTCCACAATAATACCATTGGATACATAGATTTTGGACTTATGGGAAATTTGGATGCTGATTTAGTAAAAAATCTAAATAAGATGCTGGAAGGGGTTGTTACAAAGGATATTAATTTAATGATGAATTCCCTGCTTTCTATTGGTATTAAAAAGGGAAATATAGATAAAAATAAGCTCTATAAGGACATAGGAAGATTTTACAATGCCTATGCCCATGAATCCATACATAATTTGGATATACAAAATATAATGGATGAAATAATGGAAATAGCTAAAAGCAATAATATAGCCATGCCCCATAATATAATCCTTTTTGCAAAGGGTGTAGTTACCCTACAGGGGATCCTGGCAAAACTAGATGATACCATTAGCATTATGGATATTGCCCTACCCTATTTTAAAGATAAAATGATAAAGGATAAATTTAAAAAATTGGACTTTTCTCAGATAGCTGCCTACCTTTATTCTTCTTTAAAATCTACAGTGGAAATTCCCANTAAACTTGTNGANTTTTTGACTTCCGGTATAGATGGTAGATTGAGATTTTATCTGGATTTGGATGATATAGAAAGAGCCTTAAATACTATTAATAAAATGATTAATAGGCTAATAATATCCATCATCATAGCAGCCTTGTTAGTAAGCTCCTCCCTGGTTATTAATGCCAATGTGGGCCTAAAAATACATGGTATTTCAGCCATTGGAATTGTAGGCTATCTAGGTGCTGCCATAGGNGGGCTGGTACTATTGGTTTCCATATTTAGATCAGGAAAACTTTAATAAAAAGCCGGGTCATGGTTTCCCATAACCCGGCTTCATCATATTAATTATAATTTTCGTACATATTTACTAATATATCAACTACCTCATCCTTGGTTAATTCTCTGGGAACAAAGTTGTAGCACGGATCATCAAATATCATAGGAGCTATATCTATTAACTCTTCCTTTGAAATCCCCAATTCCTTTAGGGATTTTATATTTATGCTCTTTATAAATTCCCTTATGGCAGAAGCTACTTTTTCTCCTATTTCCTTGTCTGTTTCATGGCCCTCAAAGGAAAGACCCATAGATTCTCCCACTATTTTTACCTTATCAGGTGAAATTTCAGCAGCATATTTCATAACCTCTGGAATAGCTAATGCACACACTGCTCCATGGGTAATATGAAATTTAGCTCCTATGGAATGGGCAATGGCATGTCCTAGATGAACTAAGGCATCATTAAAGGCAATGCCGGCAAAATTACTTGCTATTAAAAGGTTGCCCCTGGCTTCCATATTGTTTCCATCTTCCATGGCAATGGGCAGGTATTTAACTATTCTTCTAATTGCATCAGAAGCCAGTAGTTCAGATTTAGGATTTTGCTCCTTAGCAGTAATAGATTCAGCAGCATGAGCAAAGGCATCCATAGCAGTATAAGCTGTTGTTTCAGGAGGTACAGTTACTGTAGTTTCCGGATCCAGTATGCCTAAGGATGCAACCCCAATTACAGAGTTTTTAACATCATTAATAGTATCTGTAACAACGGCTACGTTGGTACTTTCACTGCCAGTTCCCGCTGTTGTGACAACCATAACCACAGGAACTCCTGGTTTATAATTTGGGTTTCCAAAATACTGATTAATTGGGGGAGGATTGTTAATCAAAATATTTATAGCCTTTGCTGCATCCATGGGGCTTCCACCACCAACTGCCACTATTCCATCTATACCTTCTTTTCTGGCAATTTCTCCACCCTTATTTATTATATAGTCTGGTGGATCTGGAATTACCTCATTAAATTCTACTATTTCCATTCCTGCATCAAGCAGGCTCTGTTTACATTTGGCATAGGTCTCGCTTTTGACCATGGTCTTACCCGATACCATCATTACCCTGGTGCAGCCAAGCTTTTTCACTTCTTCACCAAGTAGGCTAATGGTACCTTCCCCGTAGATTATGGGGCAAAGCTGTTGGTATCTAGCCATATTATACCTCCTTATTTTTATAATTTATAAGCCAGCTCAAATCCTGTCTCCATAGCATTTCTAATTCTTCCAACCTGCTTGGCATCTCCAATGACATGTACATTGCTGAAGTTTTCTTCTATTTCATCAATTAACTCCTTATTTGGCTTTATTCCTATGGCCAATACTATATAGTCAAAGTCGTAGGATACATTTTCCTTACTTTCAGTATTTTCAAAAATGGCCCTATTCCCTATCTCTACTAATTTGTGCTTTGGATATAGCTTTACTCCAAAGGTTTCTATTTGTTTCAAAATATCTATCAGGTTTTGGAAATAAACTCCCGGTCCTATTTCATCCTCCATTTCAAATACACTAACTTCATTACCCTTATCTGCAAGGAAATGGGCTGTCTCCAATCCTGTTAATCCAGAGCCAACCACTGCTACCTTCTTATTAGTTAAATTTACCTTGCCAGAAAGGACATCCTCGTATATTAATACAGCTTCTCCATCTGTGCCGGCTATTGACTGGGGTACCAAAGGATTGCCGCCATGGGCTACAAAGACTGCATAGGGGTCTATTTCTTTTAATATTTCAATACTAGCAGCTGTATTGTACCTTATTTCCACACCCAGCTTTTCAGCCTGTACCTTCAAATAGTNTATAAGCCAATCTATCTTTTCCTTTTTAGGTGCCTTGTTGGCAAGTTGAAGTTGTCCACCTAATTCATCTGTTTTTTCCAGTATAATGGGCTTAAATTCTCGTANGGCTAAAACCCTTGCTGCTTCAAGGCCAGCTGGACCTGCCCCAATAATTGCCACCCTTCTACCTTGTCCATCCTTTCTAAAGTCGCTGTATTCCCCTTCCCTGCCACTTTGTATATTTATTGCACACTCTGCAGAACCTCCAGTAATATCTGCCCCCATAAGGGTTTCCATACAATGTAGACAGGAAATACATCTTCTTATTTCGTCAACTCTGCCTTCCTTAGCCTTATTAGCCCACTCTGGATCTGCAAAATGCTGTCTGGCTGAACCAGCAAAATCAATTTTGCCTTCCCTTATCATCCTGTCAGCAAATTCCGGATCCCTGATTACTGATACTCCTATTACAGGTATCTTCACAACCTTTTTAATTTCTGCTGGAAGGTAAATCTTCCATCCCTGTTCAAATCCTGTGGGCTCCCAGGAGGTATTCATGGATTCATATATTCCACTGCTAATATTAAGGGCATCTACTCCTAATTCTTCTAATCTTTTTGCTATTTTTTTACCTTCTTCCAGTTTTAAGCCTTCATTTTCTAAGCCAGTATAGTCTAAAAATTCATCTATGGACAGCCTAACTGTCATAGGGAAGTCTTCCCCACACTTTTCCCTTATGCCCAATATTATTTCCTCCAGGAATCTCATCCTATTTTCTAAGCTGCCGCCATACTTGTCCTTTCTCCTATTGGTATAGGGGCTTAAAAACTGGTTTATTAAATAACCGTGAGCACCATGAACTTCAACTCCGTCCATTCCAGCCTTCTTTACCCTGACTGCAGCTTCAACAAACTTATTAACCATGTCTTCAATTTGTTCAATAGACATCTCTTCAACAGGCTGCTGAACTACCTTGCATTCTACTTTACTTGGGGCCAGCATGGGTAAATTTCCGTTTACTTCACATATTCCCTGCCTGCCTGGGTGGTAGATTTGAGCTATAATTTTACTTCCATACTTATGTACCTCATCAGCTAGGGCCTTCAAGCCTGGTATGAATTTATCATCATATACCCCTATTTGTTTGGTATTTCCTTTTCCCCTTTCTCCATCTACTATGGTACATTCGGTAAAAATTAGTCCTACTCCTCCCTTAGCCCTTGCACCATAAAAATGAATATCCCTTTCCGAAACACTTCCATCCTTATTAGCCAGGGCATTACCCATAGCTGTAAATACAACCCTATTTTTTGTCTCCATACTTCCTATTTTCCCCGGTGAAAACAAGCTATCAAACATATGACCAACCCCTTTAACTTATTTTAGATATTCCCTTATATTTAATTATATCAAAATTTTGTGAATTATGTAACAATTTAAGCAATAATAAATAAAAATCCCTAACAGGTTTTAAAAACCCATTAAGGATTTCAACTGATATTGAAGTCCCCTGTCTTATATACTCAGTTCTTTAAGCCTTCTGTAGAGCTTTTCCTGTTCATCTGTCAAGCTGGCAGGATTTACTATATTGACTATAATATAAAGGTCTCCTGTATTTCCTTCCATATCCCTATAACCTTTTTTGGGTATTCTTATTTTCTTACCGCCTTGTATATTGGCAGGTATAGATAGCCTTATTCTGCCAGATAGGGCATCCACTACAATTTTTTTACCAAAGTAGGCATCCCAAGGATATATGTCTACCCTTTTATATATGTCCAGGCCTTTCAGCTCCATTCCATCCTCTTCCAATATATTTACCTTAAGATATACATCTCCATTTATTCCTGCTTTTTCGCCATTAATCTTTATTTTTTTCCCGGGCAATATTCCCCTAGGTACCTTTACCGACAAGGTTCTGCTTTCATTGCCAATCCTGAGGGGAACCTTCTTGCTAACCCCCTTGTATCCTTCTTCCAGGCTTATATATATTTCCGATTCATATACGGGCCTTTCCCTTCTTGCCTGGAAAGGTCCCCTTCCCCTTCTGCCATTGAACAAATCTTCCAGGTTAAAGCCCCTGCCACCAAAAAACATTTTGAAAAAATCGCTGAAATTTTCTGCCCCATCTGTNGTGTAGGTATAGGTAAANCCTTTTCCAAAGTTATCAAATCCAAACTGGGAAGGGTCAAANTTTTGACCATGNGTAAAATTGTAGGCATTTCCAAAGGCATCATATTGTTTTCTTTTATTGTCATCACTTAAAACTTCATAGGCTTCATTTATTTCCTTAAACTTTTCCTGAGCCTCCCTATCATTGGGATGGAGGTCAGGATGATATTTTTTGGCTAATTTCCTATAAGCCTTTTTTATTTCATCCTTAGTAGCATTTTTATCTACTCCAAGTATTTTATAATAATCCTTATACTCCATATATTGTCACCTCAAAACAGGATCCTTAATTACTTTCTATATTTTATTATAATCCAAAACCATTGGTTCAACAACAAATAAGGCTGGGAAGTTCCCCAACCTTATTTAATGTATTTGTCTATAATATTTATTATCTCATTTATTTTTTCTTCTCCCTGTGTTTCACCTTCTAGTATGGCATCTTTAACACAGGTTTTTAAATGTGCATCCAATACATCTATATTAGCCTTTTTCAGTAGAGCAATGGCTGATAGAATTTGGGTAGATATATCAACACAGTATCTATCCTCTTCTATCATCTTAAGTATGCCATCTATTTGTCCTCTTACTGTCTTAAGCTTCAATGCTGCCCTTTTCTTACCACAATTCATTATATTCACCTACTATTATTTAATCTCTACTACATCATAGCCTGCCTCTTCTACAGCTTCCCTTAATTTGTCATCTACCAGGTTTTCTCCCTCTACTTCAACTTTCTTATTATCTAAATCCACATTTACACCAGATACTCCTTCAACTTCCTTCAAGGCATTTGTTACCGCCATAACACAGTGATTGCATGACATACCTTCTACTAACATTGTTTTTTTCATCTTGCTTCCTCCTTATTTTTTATTTAAAATTTCTTAATCTTAATGAATTAGTAACTACTGATACAGAACTAAAGGCCATGGCAGCCCCTGCTATCATAGGATTTAAAAATCCCAGGGCTGAAAAGGGTATTCCTACAGTGTTGTAGAAAAAGGCCCAGAATAAATTTTGTTTTATGGTTCTCATGGTCCTATGGCTTAATCTAATAGCTGTTACTATAGCCATCAAATCTCCCCTCATAAGGGTAACATCTGCAGCCTCTATAGCTACATCAGTACCAGTTCCTATGGCAAAGCCTACATCTGCAGCTACCAAGGCTGGAGCATCGTTGATTCCATCTCCTACCATTCCAACCTTCTTGCCTTCAGCTTTAATCTTTTCTACTACCTCTGCCTTATTTTCTGGTAGTACCTCTGCCAGTACATTCCTTATTCCTACTTGTTTTCCTATAGTCCTGGCAGTCCTTTCATTGTCACCGGTTATCATATATACTTCCAGTCCCATATCCATTAGTTTTTTAATGGCTTCTTTTGAATTTTCCTTTATCTTATCTGCCACTGCTATAATTCCTGCTACCTTCCCATCAACTGCTACCAGCATTGCAGTTTTACCTTCTTCCTCCAATTGGGACAGATTTTCTTCTAAGGATTTTACATCAATATTTTCTTCTTCCATTAGCCTTCTATTGCCTACATATACAGTTTTATCTTCAAGTACAGCCTTAATTCCCTTTCCAGGTATGGCAGTAAATTCCTTTGCTTGTTCTATCATAAGAAGCTTTTCTTCAGCCCTTCTTACTATGGCCTGGCCTAGGGGGTGTTCTGAAGTCTTTTCAACAGATGCTGCTATTTTAAGAAGCT
>JGI24714J26587_10002044_pt1 | contig 13682 bp, 15 predicted proteins | sample BioPla4DNA2_FD_26587 | JGI IMG/M metagenome (IMG submission 26587)
TTCCAAAATACCCAGCAACCATAATCGCTGCAAAAACGCCAAAAAGCGACGTTGAAGCTCCCGCAGCAATCACGTTTGGCGTAAAGAAAAGCGTAAAGATATTCCCAACAATTCCTGATAGAACATATAATGCTAAAAACTTGTGATGGCCCCAAATTTGCTCTGCTATTTGACCAACAAAATATAGCGTTAAAGCATTGAAAAAGAAATGCTCCCAGCCGATATGAACAAAAATCGGTGTCACCAAACGCCATAATTGACTATGGTCGTACATGACATAAGCGCCATACATACCACCAGAATTAAAAATAGCTTGGGTAGATGTTGCATTGCCAAAATAAATCAATTGCATGGCTACAAAAACAAGTGTCGTCAGTGCCAGCAAAAAAATCGTCACAGGACTTTCCTTGATAACTTTTTTCATCGACTCAATACCTCCTTAACAGCTACGTCATGACCATCCGGCTGAAAATCAGCCTTTTGAAAATCATAAATCGTACTAATCGTATTTCCTTTATAATCTTTTAAATATCTATCGTAAAAGCCACCGCCATATCCAATACGGTAACCATCATGATTAAACCCCACACCTGGCACATGAATCAAATCTATTTCAGATTTATCCACAGGTTTTCCACAAGCAGGCTCCCATAAACCAAACTTAGTTTTCACCAGATGTTCAGGGTCATAAGCACAAAAAATCATTTTTCCTTTAGGATAAGTTTTAGGAATAAGAATTTTTTTGCCNTCTTTTTNNGCTTGNTTAATCAACANTTNGGTNTNNTANTCAAAATCAAAAGCNAAATANGTNGCAATNGTNTTNGCTTTTTGATATGCAGAAGAGGCTAGTAAATCATCTAATAAAACCTTATCTTTCAAGGCTTTTTCTTTTCTATCTTGATGTTTTAAATGAGCAATGATACTCTTTCGTAAGGCTACTTTTTCCATGCTTTTATGATAACACAAAACCGAGATTTTACTCAGCAAAAACCTTAAAATTTACTTTAAGGTTTCTTTAAGGNTTCTCCGATATACTATATCTATCCTAAATAGCGGTTCTCCCAAACCGCTGGGAATTGGCTCTTTTGGAGTTATTCCCTTTTCATAAATCTCCTGGACATGNTTGAAAAATCATGTCCTTCCCTTTTTAAGCCGCTAGCTCCCAATAGCGGCTTTTTTGTATTTTCTATTAAAAATGAGTTTGAGAAATTCTCAAACTCATTTATTTTATGATAAATTTGCTTTTTTCTTTAAAAAAGCTGATATTTCAGCAACTGCAAAGGAAAGAGCTGCCTCATTTGGGCTCATTTTAGGGTGATGCAAAGCATATGGCGTGTCCACGCCTAGCCAGAACATAACACCAGGAATTTGGTGCAACAAATACCCGAAATCCTCACCAGTCATGGCTGGTAGACAATCAATTAAGTTCACATTTTCCCTATTTCTAAAGAAATCCATAGCCTCACGCGCTAATTCAGGATTGTTTTCAACAGGTAAATAGCCTCCTTGTTTCAGATTGATATCAACTTCCATTCCAAAACTTGCTGCCACTCCTTTAGCAATCTCAGTCACACGTTTTTGGATAAGAAGACTCATGTCTTGGGTCAAAGTACGAATGGTACCATGCAGCTGCGCTGTTTCTGCAATGACATTATTCGTTGTCCCCGAATGAAATGACCCAAAAGTAACGACGCCACCTTGAATCGGGTCAACATTTCGACTGACAATTGTCTGAATCTGCGTGACAAAATAAGCCGCAGCAACCAAGGCATCATTTGCTTCATGTGGAAAAGCCGCATGACCACCTTTTCCTTTAAAAGTTATCAACACCTCACAAGTCCCTGCAAAAAGTGTCGAGGTATTTGTCGCGATATCCCCAACCTTAAAATCAGGTCGGACGTGTAGCCCGTAAAATTCATCTGGTTTCCAATCGCCAAATGCATTTTCTTGATACATGAGCATGCCACCAGCCTCATTTTCCTCAGCTGGTTGAAAAAGAAAGAGTAGATTGTTCTTTGGTTGTGCTTGTACCAATTCATCTAACAAACCAAGTGCAACGGTCATGTGCATATCATGTCCACAAGCATGCATGCACCCTTCGTGCTGACTAGAAAATGGTAAGCCAGTCTCTTCAACCACAGGAAGAGCATCGATGTCAGTGCGCCAGCCAATTGTTTTCTCAGGTGCATAACCTTTCAAAAAAACTAGAATACCAGTTCGCCAAGTGCGCTGCTCCACAAAATCTTTGCCTGCTGTCATTTCAGCGATACGCTCTAAAAGGTAAGCTTGCGTTTTAAATTCTTCCAAACCAATTTCTGGAATCTGATGTAAATGACGACGAATTTTAATTAAATCTAAAGTCATATGTTTTCCTTTATTTGTGAAAAGCTTGAGAAAACTCCCAAGCCTTTGAATCTCTTATTACAAATTACGCAAAGCGTCTTCGAGTGCTGTTTTTTGTTGTGTTTTAGCATCAATTTCTTTGATGATACGAGCGGGCACGCCAGCCACAACAACATTTTCTGGAACATCTTTGGTAACAATAGCTCCCGCTGCTACGACAGACCCATTACCAACTTGGACACCTTCGATGACAACGGCATTAGCACCAACAAGGACATTATCCCCAATGCGCACTGGCTCTGCTGAAGCAGGTTCAATTACACCAGCAAGGACAGCTCCTGCACCAATATGGCTGTTTTTACCAACAATAGCACGTCCACCAAGAACAGCACCCATATCAATCATCGTACCTGCACCAATTTCAGCACCGATGTTAATAACTGCACCCATCATGACAACCGCATTATCCTCGATAGTCACTTGGTCACGAATAATGGCACCTGGTTCGATACGAGCGTTAATATTGCGTTTATCAAGCAATGGCACAGCTGAATTGCGACCGTCTTGTTCAACAACATAATCTTTATTTTCAGTCAAGTTTGCCAAAAGCGGCTCAATAGCTTTCCAGTCACCAAAAAGCACGTTGCCAAGCTTAATGACACTTTCTGGAACAGCTGCAGCAAGTTCACCTTCAAATGTTACTTTAACATTTGTCTTCTTCTCAGCATTCCCAATAAAAGCAATAATCTCTTGAGCCGTCATTTTTTGTGCAGTCATATTTAAGATACCAAGAGCGTTTTAAAGACCTAGGAGAATCCTGATACCAAGACTTTCCAAGCCAAACACCCTACTCCTTCCAATTCAAAATTAGTTAATTGTATATTATTATAACAAATATTCAGAAAATTTGGAAAGAATTTTTATTATTTATTCACCTCGAATAATTTTTTCACGCAAAAAAGACCTCCTTCAGGAAGTCTTTCAAACAAACTCAGTTACTTACTGGAGTGAAAATCAATTTTACTGAATCTGCTGGTACTGTATCATCTGTATTATAAAAAGAGGTTGTGATAATTTCTCCTTCAGATAGTTTAACAGCAACGTCCATATTACCTGGACTTAGAGATTGACTTCGTTCATCATCAGATTCCTCATTATAAATTCCTATATCCCAACCCAAGTTTTCAAATTCAGTATCCATCGTCATGTTTGTGCTTAAAGTATATGTTCCAGCTGGAATATCTCTACCAACAACATAATTGCCAATTCCAATTTCATTTGATTGTGAAACATTCTCAACTGCTGTAAGTTTGATTTTAGAAATATTTGAAAAGTCTAAAGTATCACCTTCAAATAATATAACTCTGATTACTGACGGAGAAGTTGTATCCCCACTGTCTGTCGAAGCACCAATCCAGTTGATATATAGTCCAGAATATGTCTTACTTCTATCACCCATGATATTGCCATTGCCACCAGTAATCTCTAGATCATAGATTCCAGGCTTAATATCACCAGATTCCCCAACAGTAATTTTTCCAGTTATATATAATTCATCAGTAGAAACCGAAGAGTCTGCCAATTTATTAATTTCTTCTAAAAAAGTTGCTTCCTTGCTTGATTTAGTTTTAGAAGTGACTGCATTTCCTGTTTTATCTGCACTTGATGAATTATTCACAGCAGAATCAATTGCTGCACCATAAGCAGATTGAGTTATCAAAACAATGATAAATGCTAATATTGCAACAATAATTGAAACTAGTGATAAAACCTTTTTATTTTTTCTATTAATTATTACTGATATAACGCCTAGAACAAGAGCTAATAAAGCTAAAGCAGCTGAACCATTATTGATAAATGGCATCCAAGAAGTTAAAAGCGCTATTCCTCCTACAACAACCGCAATTATCGCAACAACTTTATGTTCATTATTTTTCTTTTCCATATTTTATTTCCAACGTTCTAAATTCTTACAATTACTCTTGAAACTTTTTCAGACTATCAAGGTATAGTGAACCACCAATAATAGCTAAAATTCCACCAACCCAGCCTAAAAATGGGATAATTGCCAAAGTTCCTCCAACAATCAGCAATACATTAGGTGCTGAACCAATACGGTCGTCATCTTTATAATATACAGAACCTACAATTCCAAGAACTAAAATAGCAATTTTAACAAATAAAGCCAAGGTGCTAGCTAGTGTCGTTGAAGTGATTGAAATTGCTGAACCGCCATTGTAAGCAGTATCAAGTGTAGTTGCAACATCATTTAATGCGCTTGCTGTGATAATAAAGACCGCTATTAGCAGAAAAATTCCTCCGACAAGTCCTACAATCCCGTTAATTAAAGCTAATTTTTTTGTTTTCATAATCGTACTCCTTTAAGTTATAAATTACACCATAAAATATTAATCATTATTATCCTTGGTTTCTTGTAATTTTTTCCATTTTAAGAATTCTTGAAATTCTTGATAATCTTCCTCACCAATAAAGTTTGAATCCTCTACACTTTTAGTAGTTTTATCATCTTCCATTGTTGGGGAAACAAAATCAACAACATTATTCACAACGGAATTTTTGGTCTCTATTTTTTTCTTTTTAAATGTTTTTCCAGACTTTATTGCAGCATCAGCATTAATCTTATTGTTAAATACATTACCTAAAATAGCACCTAAACCAACCCATTTTCCTGCTTTGGTAAGTCCATCGATAATCTTTGCTAAGATAGCTACTATAATCATCAGAAACATAAGACCATACATCATTGCAAAATCTCCAAATAATAGTTTGAGAAGTCCTAAAAAAATGATAACAATCGCTAAAATTCCAGAACAACCAAGTAAAGCTTTACCAACATTATTATTCATTTAGTTCACCATTCTTATTGTAAGGCTATTGCCATCTGGTCTGTAGATGATTTAAGGTTGTCACGATAGTTTTTTAAATACTCTACTATACTATCTTTTCCAGTAATTCTAGCATTTCCTAAAGAACCATACGCTTCTTTTTGTGTTTCTACACTAGAAGTTACAGAATCTCTCATTGATTGATAAGATTCGGCATCTCCTAAACCATATTGTGAGACGACTGCTTCATAATTTGAAATGTATTCATTTACGATAGCTTCATACATTTTCAAATAGTCATTATAGGTCACAATACTTTCAATTGTTGAATCAGACGTATCTGTTGGATTAAAATCACTATTAACTGCTTCTGTTGAGCTTGATGAACTAACCACAGTTTCAGTTGAAGAAACTAAATTAGTTGATTCAGCAGTGCCACTTGTTGAAGTGGTATCTTCCTTAGAAGAACAAGCAGAAAGAAATGAAACAGATAGTGCAGTTATAGCAATTAACGCTAGTTTCTTTCTCATATTTTCGTATCTCCATTTTCCTTAAAATTTCCACGACCATTATATATATATATATATATAATTTTTGTCAATTGGTTTTAAGGAATTTTTTTCAAAAATTTTAGGGGTATACACCACACAAAAAAGCTTCCTTTCGGAAGCTTTTTTATCTGTGTAGTGATGAATTAAAGACGTGCGTTCAATTCAGCTGACAAGTCTTCAAATCCTGGTTTACCAAGAAGAGCAAACATGTTTTTCTTGTATGCTTCTACACCTGGTTGGTTGAATGGGTTAACGGCGTTAAGGTAACCTGAAAGACCGATAGCCAATTCGAAGAAGTAGATTGTGTAACCAAGAGTGAATTCATCTTGTTGAGGAAGTGTCAAGAACATGTTAGGTACTCCACCGTCAGTGTGAGCAAGAAGTACACCATCAGTTGCTTTTTTGTTTACGAAGTCAACGTCTTTACCTTGAAGGTATCCAAGACCATCAAGATCTTCTGACAATTCAGGGATAACAACGTTTTTACGTGGTTTATCAACACGAACAACTGTTTCGAAGATGTTACGGTAACCTTCTTGGATGAATTGTCCAAGTGAGTGAAGGTCTGTTGAGAAGTTAGCAGATGTTGGGTAGATACCTTTTTGGTGTTTACCTTCTGATTCACCAGCTAATTGTTTCCACCATTCACCGAAGTATTGAAGTGATGGTTCGTAGTTAGCCAAGATTTCAGTGATGTAACCTTTACGGTAAAGTACGTTACGAACTGCAGCGTATTGGTAAGCGATGTTTTCTGAGATTTCAGCAGAAGTCAATTCTTTACGAGCAGCGTTAGCACCGTTCATAAGAGCTTCGATATCGATACCAGCAGCAGCGATTGGAAGAAGACCTACAGCAGTCAATACTGAGAAACGTCCACCAACGTTATCTGGAACAACAAATGTTTCCCAATCGTTAGCAACAGCTTCAACTTTAACAGCACCTTTAGCTTTATCTGTTGTAGCGTAGATACGTTTGTTAGCTTCTTCTTGACCGTATTTTTCAACTAGAAGTTCTTTGAAGACACGGAAAGCGATAGCTGGTTCAGTTGTAGTACCTGATTTAGAAATGATGTTAACAGAGAAATCTTTATCTTTAACATATTCAACAAGGTCTGCAAGGTAAGTTGAAGAAATTGAGTTACCAGCGTAAAGGATTTGAGGACCTTTACGATCTGCAGATGCTTGAAGGTTATAGAAGTGGTTGCTCAAGAAATCGATAGCAGCACGTGCTCCAAGGTATGAACCACCGATACCGATAACAACAAGAACTTCACTGTCTGATTGGATTTTAGCAGCAGCTTTTTGGATACGAGCAAATTCTTCTTTGTCGTAGTTTTCTGGAAGGTCTAACCAACCAAGGAAATCAGAACCAGGACCAGTACCTTTACGCAAATATTCGTCAGCAACGTTGACTTGTGTTTGCATGAAGTCGATTTCTTCTTGTTCGACGAATTGACCCAACAATTTTGAATAATCAAATTTAATATGTGTCATTACAAATACTCCTCAAAAAAAATTAAATTTCTCTTCTATATTACTCTTTTATGCGCTTTTTTTCAATCATTTTTGCTAAATAATCCTATATAATAAAGCGTTTCACAGGGGTTTGCCATCTTACTGAAAACTTTCATGAAACAATCAATTTAGCGTGAAAAAATGCAACAATTTTTGCATAAAATAGCATGTTTTAAGAACAAAAAAGAGCACACACCTACAATCGCTTAGGGCTGCTGGATTCCTCCCCTGACCCGCTTCACGCGCAGATGTTGCTCCGAAGAATATTATATCATAAAAAATGAATTATGCAAATCAGCAATGTTCTTTAGCAGCACGTTTAGCTGCTTTTTTCTTTTCACGATTTTTACGGAAAAAATCTTGCATGATGCCTGCACATTCAGCCTCGAGAATACCCGTCTCAACCTCCACACGGTGATTAAGACGAACATCTGTCAAAATATCATAAAGACTTCCTGCACCACCGAATTTCTGATTGGCTGCTCCATAAATCACTTGTGGAATTCGGGCAAGCCCAATCGCTCCGCTGCACATCACACATGGCTCGATAGTCACAAAAAGCGTGCTATCTAGCAAACGCCAGTTACCTTCGTTTTCATTGGCTTCGTTGATTGCCATGATTTCAGCGTGTAAAATAGCCTTCTGCTGCTCTTCACGCGCATTGTGCCCACGTCCAATAATCTCACCATCTTTGACAATAACACAGCCAATTGGAATTTCTTCTTTTTCTAGCGATTTTTGCGCTTCCTTGAGCGCTTCTCGCATGAAAAACTCTTTTTCTTCCTGTGTAAATTCAGCCATTAGAGCTCCCCGATTTGCCATGATTTGTGAGGCTCTGCCAAATCAACAGGAACATCTGCAGCAAAATCTTGTGCTTCTTCTTTGAGCACTTGAAGGTGGTTTTCAGCAGAAATGCCTTGTGGTGGAACTGGTGGTGTGTGTGTCAAAACAAGTGATTTCACACCCGCAACTTTAGCAATTTGCCCTGCTTCTTTGGTTGTCAAATGCGCTGGGTGATTTTCATTACCTGCATAAAGGTAAACATCTGCCAAGAAAAGGTCAGCGCCTGCGGCGAATTTTTCCAAGCCATCAAAATAACCTGTATCACCAGTAAAGACAAGGATTTGACCAGTAGCACGTTCTACGATACGAAAAGCGTAGCAAGGCACTGGGTGAACAGTCTTGATAAATGTAATATCAAATGGACCAATGTGTTCAACACCGTTGACATCATAAGCTCTACCTTCAGACACACCAGGCAAAGTCAACTTAGCAAATTCAGATTCATCTTCTTTATGACCATAAATCGGCAAAACTTTCGGTGTCCAAAGGTGTTTTGGATAAAGTTGGAAATAATGGCGGAGCACGCCAAGATCCGCAATATGATCAGGATGATAGTGTGAAATAATCACTGCATCCAAATCAAGTGGACTGATTTCTTTTTCGAGTTCTGTGACAGCGCGGCTTCCACAATCCATAAGCAATTGAAAGCCATCTTCACTTGTAACAAGATATGAAGTTGTTCCGCCGTCTTTGTAAGGGTATGCGCCCCAGCAACCAAGTGTTGTGAGTTTCATAGTAGACTCCTTCTCTAGTATTACTTACTCACATTATAACAAAAAATGAAATCTTTTTTCAAAAAGGTAAATCACTTAACACGCTACTTGAGACGGGATTAATTTATCTTTGAATTTATAGGCAATCGTTGCTGCGACAACTGATTTAATCGTATCTCCTGGAATAAAAGCTAGATTTGATAAAAGCGAAGCTACTAACGGTGTATGTGTGTAAACTGACAAATAAACCGCACCAACAACATCCACAAAAATCATGCCGCCAAGTAAAATGGCAATAAGATTTGCCACAAAGCTTGTCTTTTTAAAAATGGCTAAAATTCCTGAAATTACCATCGGTACAAACAACCAAGCAATGACATAGCCAAGCGTTGGTCCAGCAAAAACAGCAAACAAAGTGCTACCTGAAAATGCTGGAATGAACATTCCTAAAAGATAAAATAAAAGAATCGACAAAGTTCCCTTTTTCCAACCCAATAAAATTCCAGCCAGCATAACTCCCAAATTTTGCAACACAATCGGGACTGGAATAAAGCCCAAAGGTATAGCAGGAATGAATCCCAAAATCACTAAAATTGTTGACATCATCGCAATGTAGAGCAAATCTCTCACGTTTTTCATAAACTACTCCTTAAAATAAATGGTCTCGTGCACCTGGCACTTCGGATTAAAGGCATGATGACAATATGGACAAGCTCCCTTTTTATACTCATCAAAAGTTAAAAAATGCCGACAGCTCCCACAAATGACGGGCGCTTCATCTTCTTTTGACACTGGTTCAAAAGGGTGATTTTGCAACTGATTGTGACACTGATAGCAAGCAAAATATTCCTTACATTTATTGCATTTTAAGGCAACGACATCACACTTTGTATGATAATGCAGGCATCTTCCCTCACTATCAAGTCCAATTCCATAAATCATAATCATCACCAACCTTTTAACAAATTTTACTACTTCATCAGTTTTTAGTCAACCTATTTTTGTAATAAGGTTAACACTTTTTAAAAAATAGACATAGCTAAAACTAAAAAAAGCCTAGAACAAAACTGTTCTAGACTCTGTAGTTATTAGAAATTACGGTCGCTACGGTTGTAACCATAACGTTCGAAGAAATCTTCACGGAATTCCAAAAGATTGTCATCCATGATTGCTTGACGAACTTTTTTCATCAAGTTTACAAGGAAGTAAAGGTTGTGGTAACTTGTCAAACGAAGACCAAATGTTTCATCAGCTTTAAGCAAGTGACGAATGTAAGCACGTGTGTAATTACGGCAAGTGTAGCAATCACAATCGTGATCAAGTGGTGTAAAGTCTTCAGCGTAAGCAGCATTTTTAACAACCAAACGACCTTCACTAGTCATACATGTTCCGTTACGAGCGATACGTGTTGGAAGGACGCAGTCAAACATATCGACACCACGGATAACACCATCAATCAAGCTATCTGGTGCACCAACCCCCATAAGGTAACGAGGTTTATTTTCTGGCAACATTGGCACTGTGAAATCAAGTACCGCGTTCATTTCTTTGTGTGATTCACCAACAGCAAGACCACCGATTGAGTATCCTGGGAAGTCCATACTTACCAAATCATTTGCTGATTGACGACGAAGNTCTTTGAAACCAGCACCTTGAACGATACCAAANAGACCTTGGTCATGTGGACGACGGTGTGCTTTCAAACCACGTTCAGCCCAGCGGCTAGTACGTTCAATTGATTTTTTAACGTAATCATATGGTTGATAAAATTGTGGACATTCATCAAAACTCATCATGATATCTGACCCCAAATTATTTTGGATTGAGATGGCTTTTTCTGGAGACAAGAACATTTTTTGACCGTTAAGGTGGTTTTTAAATGTTACCCCTTCTTCAGTGATATTACGAGACTCAGCCAATGAGTAAACTTGGAAACCACCGCTATCTGTTAAAATAGCTTGGTCCCAGTTCATGAATTTGTGAAGTCCGCCAGCGCGAGCGATTAATTCATCACCAGGACGCAACCATAGGTGGTAAGTATTTGACAAAATGATACCTGAACCCATTTCTTTGAGTTCTTCTGGTGATTGTGTCTTAACCGTGGCTTGTGTTCCAACAGGCATGAACATTGGTGTTGGAAATGTGCCGTGTGGTGTGATAATTTCACCCAGACGAGCACCTGTGTGTTTTTCTTTCTTAATTAAACGATATTTAATCGGATAATCTGTCATCTTTTTTCTCCTTGCTATCACAAAAAACAGTTGTGGGCATTTTTATTATCGTCATGATTAAACAGTAATCAGACTGAGAAAATCTGAAAAAACTTCCAGATTTTTACAATGCATTGCTTAAATAGCGCAACCTTTACGATTTTACCAAAAATCACATCTTTTGTCATGTTTACCTCTTATCGTGTGACTTCTCTAATACAAGGTGATATAATGAAAGCGTGGAAGTAATACATTTTACGGAATTTTTTAAGGAGGTTCATATTATGAAAGCTTCAGAAACTCGTCAAAAAGCTAGAGAATTTTTGAAAACTCTCTCTGGTAAATATCAATTGTTTATTGTTTCTATTGTGTTGGCAATTCTTACTGTTTCAGTAACTTATCGTGAAACTATTTTTACGACAAGTGGCGGTACAGAATTTAGCATCACAGAATCTGTTCCAACTATCATTGGAATTCTATCAGCACTATTTCTTGCTTCAGCAAGTTACGCCGTGCTTGATGTTATTCGCCACAAACGCGACCATGTTGAAGTAGGAGATAACATGCGTGTTTTCTCAAATGAATTATTTGGAAAATATGTAGTAACTGCTATTGTCAAATGGGTATTCCTATTCCTATGGTCTTTAATCGGTATTGTAGGTTCTATCATCTTTGTTGCAGGAGTTGCAGCAACTACTTCAAATAATTCTAACGGTGGCATCTTTGTCACTATCATTGGATTTGTTCTTATGGTTGCAGGTTTTGCTCTTTCAATCATCAAACAATACTCATATAGCATGACAACATACGTTCTTTATGACGCTGTTCAAAATGGCACTTATGAAGGTCCACGTAGTGTTATCAACAAGAGTACAGAATTAATGGCTGGTAACAAATGGCGCCTATTCTGTCTACAATTTAGTTTTATCGGCTGGTACATTTTAACTGCACTAACTTGTGGATTGCTTTACTTCTACACATTACCATATACAACTACAGCAGAACTCTTCTTCTACGAAGATTTAATTGCTAAAACTGAATAAATGAAATAAACCCCAGCTTAGCTGGGGCTTTTTGTGTACAAAAAAGAAGATGTTAAGACACCTTCTTTTTATTTCTCTTCACGATAAGCCATGAATGGTTCGCCAGCTGCTCTAAGCTTTTCTTGGCAATTTGGGCAAATACCGTAAGCAGTCAACTGAACCTTAGTAATCATATAACCAGTTTGTTCATAGGCTTCTTTACCGATGTCAATAGCGTCCACATCCATAAAGTCTGCAATATCACCACAACATTTACAAACGATGTTGATATGCTGATGTCCCATAAAGTCATAGTAAGTTGTTGTGTCGTTAGTCACTTTCAACTCAGCAACAAAGCCTTCTTCGACAAGGACTTTCATGTTGTTGTAAACCGTCGCTAAACTCATATTTGGATGTTCTGGCAACAAGTCTTTATATATCTTTTCAGCACTTGGGTGCTCATGACTATTTATGATATAAGCAATAATGGCTTTACGAGTCTCCGTAATACGAATGTGCTTTTTCCTGAGATGCTCAATGACATTTTCATAGGCATCCAAAGGACGGTGATGGGTATGAATGTCCATTATGGCTCTCCTGTTCTATTTATTTAAAATCATTATAACATAGTTTAATTTTTGCATGTCTTGACACGCTCATTCATTTTATTATAAAAATCAGACGATTTCAAGTTTTCATAGCAAATCTTCACTTTTTTAACAGGGAAAACCACAATTTCAGTATTTTCATGACAACAAAAATGAGAAAATCCATTTTGAAAGAATTCTCTCATTTTCAATGTTATTTACAAATTTTGATATTCAATCTTGATGCACTTGTTCATGACAATTTTGTCACGTCCTGCTGCTTGTAAGATGTCAGCCACTTCTTGGCTTTCTAGACCAAGTTGCGCCCAAAAAATATCAGCATCCGTTTCGATAAAATCTTTGGCAACTTCTGGAAGAAACTCACTTCGTCTAAAAACATCAACGATATCAACGTGAACGGGAATGTCTTGGAGTCTAGCATAGGCTGTCTCACCAAGTACCTTCTCACCCGCTAAACGTGGGTTAACTGGGATAATCGTATAACCTGCTTCTTGCATCACCTTAGAAACACCGTAAGCTGGACTATTTTCACGCTTGGAAAGTCCCACAACAGCAATGTTTTTGGCACTTTTTAAATAATCAGCAATCACATCTTGGCTAGGATTTTGAAATGTTGTCATCTGGCTGCCTCCTTTTATTGCGTTTTTCTTAAGTATAGCACATAAGATAACATAACTGGTACAATTTATTTTTGATATTTATTTTTTCTGCTAAACACCAATCTAAATATCACTGCTAAAATTATCATACCCACGCCGACTATTGAAAAATTAAATAAAAATGTTGTTTTTAACATAAAACTAAATACTCCACTTCCAATAGGCATAAACAACACAGCAATTGTAAATATTATTCCAAATACCCTTCCTAAATAGTCACTAGCAACATCACGTTGAACTATAGAAAAAAATTGTATATTAAATATTGTTAAAAATAAATTAAATCCTCCTATAGCAAATAGTAATGTAGTTAAATTATGGAAAATTAAAAATATAATGGGAGATATTAATAATGAAAATCCTGATATTCCTA
>JGI24714J26587_10002049_pt1 | contig 13661 bp, 16 predicted proteins | sample BioPla4DNA2_FD_26587 | JGI IMG/M metagenome (IMG submission 26587)
CTATAATTTATTACAAATTCTTAATATATTATAACATAAATTGAATTAACTTTATAATTAAATCGGGAAGTGATATACTCATAGTATTCAGTTTATTGGAGGGATAGTATGTCATTCGATGGAATAGTAACTAGAGCAGTTGTAGATGAACTTAAGTCTGCCCTAGTGGGTGGTAGAATAGATAAGGTATACCAGCAGGAAAAGGATGAAATCCAAATTCAAATATATAATAAGGGTAAAAATCATCGTCTTTTAATCTCAGCAAGTAGCAACAACCCAAGAATCTACCTAACACAGTATTCTAAAAAGAATCCGGAAAGTCCACCAGTCTTTTGTATGTTTTTACGAAAGCACNTAATAGGAGGTATCATCCTCAATGTAGAACAATACCTTATGGATAGAATAGTAGTTATAGATCTTTCTTCCCNAGATGAACTGGGCCTTCCTATAGAAAAGAGGCTGCTAGTAGAGATCATGGGCAAGCACAGCAATATCATCCTTATAAATAAGGAAAACGGCAAGATCCTTGACTCCATCAAGAGGGTCCATGAGGATATGAGTAGGATCAGGCAAATCCTACCAGCTATTAAGTATCAATATCCACCTAGCCAGGATAAGAGAAACCCCCTTGAAACGGATAGGGAAGAATTTTTTAACCTACTTAGTAAGGACAAGGCCGGCATTCAAATCTATAAATTCATCTACTTTAATTATATGGGTTTAAGTCCCTTGGTGAGCAAGGAAATCTGCTTCAGGGCCAATATAGATATAGATAGGTCCCTAGGAAGCCTAAATGATGAAGAAAAGGAAGAGCTATATGTAGCCTTTAGTGGAATTGTTAAAGACCTTAAAAATAATAATTACAAGCCCCTATCTGTCTATGATAAGGAGGAAACTATGGTGGCCTTCTATTCCCTAGATCTTGAGATGTATAATTCCTATGATAAGAAGTATGAAGACTCCATATCTAGGGTTTTAGACAACTACTATAGGAAGAAGGATATAGAGGATAGGATAAGGCAAAAATCCCAAGCCATCAGGAAGGCCATCCAGGCAAGATTAGAAAGGACTAAGAATAAACTTGCTAAGCAGAAGGAAGAATTATTAGACAGCCAAAGCCGGGAGAAATATAAGATTTATGCTGACCTAATCTCAGCTAACATCTATCGCATCCCTAAGGGGGCTGACCAGGTAGAGTTGGAAAACTTCTATGATGAAAATATGACAATCCTTACGGTACCCCTAGATCCTAAGTTGACAGCAGCCCAAAATGCCCAAAGGTATTATAAGAGGTTTTCAAAACTGAAAACAGCGGAGAAGTTGCTGCTAGACCAGATACCGGAAACGGAAGAGGAAGTCCTCTATTTTGAGAATATCCTCTTTAGCCTTGAAAATGTGGAGGAGATCCAGGAGCTAGATGAAATTAGGGAAGAACTTATTAAGGAAGGCTATATAAAGGATACAAGCAGGAGCAGGAAGAAGCGTAAAGACCAGGAAGCACCTTCCAAGCCCTACCACTATATTTCCTCAGATGGCTTTAGCATCCTAGTAGGTAAGAATAACCGTCAAAATGAGCAGCTGACCCTAAGGACAGCCCGAAAGGAAGATATCTGGCTCCACGTTAAGGGTATGCCAGGAAGCCATGTTATTATCAGGAGGGAAAATAAGGAGGTTCCAGAGTCCACCCTCATGGAGGCTGCAGTCTTGGCTGCCTACTACAGCAAGGGAAAAAACAGCAGCCTGGTAGATGTAGATTATACTGAGAAGAAAAACGTAAGAAAGCCTAATAAGGCGAAGCCAGGGATGGTAATCTATGAAAACTACAACACCATTACCGTTAAGCCAGATAGGGGTATAGTCAATAAATTAGAATTAGTTGAGTCCTAAAGAAAAATCCCAGTTCTTTTTAAAGACTGGGATTTTCTTAATACTACTTTATCACTAATTTTAAAGATTAGCTTGTAATTATCATTTTACAAGCTATTACTTTATAAGCTTTGCTTTATAAACTATTACTTTATAGACTATTATTCAATATATGACTTTTTACAAATTACCTTTTAACTGAAATTCTCTCCTTAATAAGTACCTGGTCTTGCCCGTCCGTCTCCTTAAAGTTTACGTCTATAATCTCCAATTTGGAAGTAGGCACGTTTTTCCCTACATAATCAGCCCTAATGGGTAACTCCCTATGTCCCCTGTCAACTAGGACTGCCAATTGGACCCTGGCAGGCCTGCCGTGCTTAATAAGGGCATCTAGGGCTGCCCTGACAGTTCTACCAGTAAAGATTACATCATCTACTAAGACCACCTTCTTACCCGTCACATCATAGTTAAATTCCTCATTGATTACTGGTAGGTCCCCTAGTTCGGAAAGGTCGTCCCTATATAGGGTTATGTCCAGTTCATAAACTGGTACCTCTTCCCCTTCTATTTCATGGATCTTCTTCGCCAACCTCTGGGCAAAGGGGACTCCCCTAGTCCTTATGCCTACCAAGACTAAATCTTCAGTCCCCTTGTTTTTCTCTAAGATTTCATTGGCAATACGGGTTATGGACCTGTACATGGCCTTTTCATCTAATAATCTAGCTTTCGTCCTCATAATATCACCTATTTTTTATATTTTTGGATGAACTCCTTGAAAGCTAAGGGCAAATCCGTTTCAAACTCCATATATTCCTTAGTCCGGGGGTGTATAAAACCTAACTTTCTAGCATGTAGGAATTGTCCGTCGTATTTACGGTCTTCCTTCCTATTGCTATATACCGGATCCCCTACTATGGGATGGTTTATATGTTTAAAATGGACCCTGATCTGGTGGGTACGGCCGGTCTTTAAATTAGCCTGTACCAGGGTATATCCATCTAAGTAATCTAAGACCCTATAATAGGTTATGGCCCCCTTGCCATTCCTGGCATTTACCGCCATCCTCTTCCTATCCCTAGGGTCCCTACCTATGGGGGCATCGATTATCCCTTCTTCATTTTTAAGGACCCCATGGGTTATGGCCACATACTCCCTTAGGATTTCCCTATTCTTAAGCTGCTCCGAAAGGAACCTATGGCTGTTGTCATTTTTAGCCACCACCAAAAGGCCTGATGTATCCTTGTCCAACCTGTGGACTATGCCGGGCCTGATGATGCCGTTAATTGACGATAGGTTGTCGATATGATATAGTAAGGCGTTTACCAGTGTACCCCTGTAATTCCCTGGGGCAGGATGGACTACCATATCCTTAGGCTTGTTTACTATAACTATATCCTCATCCTCATAGTGGATATCCAAAGGAATATCTTCAGGAACTATTTCCAGCTTCTTAGGCTTAGGAATCTGAACCTTAATATAGTCCCCTTCCTTAACTAAGTACCTAGGCTTTTTAGTCTCCCCGTTGACTAGGACTAAGCCCTCCTTAATCAATTTTTGAATAAAGGATCTTGAAACTTCATTTAGCTGAACTGCTAAATAGACATCTAGCCGCTCATCATCTTCCTCATCTACAAATAATTCAATTAAATCCATTCATATCACCAATTTCTATCTTATCAAATAGGACTAAATAGACAATAAAAATAGTGCTGATGACTACACAGATATCAGCAATATTAAAAACAGGAAAGTCGTATCTATTAATCAGCCTGACACTGATGAAATCTACTACATAACCCAACCTGACCCTATCTATAAGATTTCCAATGGCTCCAGCAATTAAGAGGGCAAAGGAGATCTTAGTTACCTTGTTCATCTGATGATAATATCTGATTAGGTAGAGGGTAATAATTAAAACTACTGCTATGGTGATAATTAGGAAGAGGGTTCTCTTGCCCTGTAGGATACCAAAGGCCGCCCCCCTATTTTCCACGTAAGTAAATTGTAATAAGTTTTCTATAATTACTACCGGCTTTTGTCCCTTAAGGTACTTAACGGCTGCATACTTGCTAATTTGGTCTAGGAATATAAATAAAGCTGCAATGATAAAAACCAATTTCCTCCTCCTTCATAAATAAAGAGGCAATTAAGCCCCTAAATTTTCTAGATCTTCAGATTCATCTTTCATTAGTTCTATTTTCTCTGATTCTTCTATTTGATTGTCTTCCTCCCTTTCCACGTCCCCTTCTGTATCTATAATCTGCTCATAAAATTCATTTAGAGAAAGTAAATGGGCCTCTATAAAGGATTGATACCTGGTTTTAAAGATGAAGATCTCCTTCTTTAGGTGTTCATATTCCCTCTGAAGATTTTCCACCTCTTTTCCAGCCTTTTCTATCAGCCTTTGTCCCTTTATTTCAGCCTCTTCTATTATATTTTCTGCCTTCTTCCTAGCCGAGCTAGTAACCTCATCGGCAGTGCTTTGAGCCACGATTAAGGTATCCTTGAGGGTTTCNTCCAAAGTTTTATATTGGCGGATCTGGTCAGCAAGTAAGTTGACCTTATCCTTAAGTTCAATATTTTCCTTATAGATATTTTCATAATCAATTAAAAGCTCATCTAAAAAACTATCCACATCCTTAGGGTCATATCCCCTGATAGCCTTCTTGAATTCCTTCTTCTGGATATCCAGTGGTGTAATCAATAGCATCACTCCATTTAAAGTAATATTCTAATAGTTGACCTATATCTACCCTTTTTACTGATACCATCGATGCTATGTAGAATAAATCTACCATAACCCCTTACTGAAACTACATCTCCTTCTGCTAACTCCCTAGCAGTCTTATCTATAGGCTCCCAGTTAAGCTTTACAAAGCCCCTTTTAATCAAGTCTAGGCTGTCCTTTCTAGATAGATTATAGGCTTCACTTATGGCCAAATCTATCCTTAAGGAAGTTAAAAAGCGGATTACTTCCTCATACTCCACCTCAGGAGCTTCTAGGTCCCTCGCCTTAACCCTTTCAGCCTTAATCCTCCTATTGCCCACCTTTTCAAGGTTATATAGAACGAATTCTCCAATTTCCTCTTTAAGGATTACATAGGTACGGTCCTGATGAACTAAAATATCTCCAACCTTCTCCCTCTTTATACCTAGATTTAATAAAGCTCCTAAAAAATCCTTATGGGACAGGCTCTCAAAGTCCCCTAGGAGCTTTATACAGGCTAGGTATTCATCTACCTCCTCTAATTCTAAATAATAGGGATAGATAATAATTATCCTTCTTTCGGCAGCATCGTAGCCACCATATTCTAAATACTTTAAATCATCAAATCGATTTAAGATGGATTTAGCCAAGTAGACCTCATAGGGGTCTAAAAAATCACTACACTGGATTAGGTGTTTATTTAGTACGATTTCTATCTTATCCAGTATCCTCCTCATCTTTACGACCTTCTCACCATCTTTTATATGGGAGGTATAAAAATCCTTATCAAGCCTCATAGTTAGAAGATTAGGTTGCGGACAAGATCTAAAATCAACCTTAAAAATAACATTGCCACAATAGGTGAGAAGTCGAACATTCCAGTGTTAATCCTTAATCTGGCTAATAACCCCCTAGCTGGAGCCAAAATAGGCTCCGTAAGTTCATAGACTATCCTTCCAAGGGGATTAGAATACATACTAAAATTTATAAAGGACATAATAATCCTTATAAAGATAAGTAGTTCAATAAGGTTGACAAACCTCCTAAAAGCCTCATAAAACAATACCATCTACCCAGTCTCCTATTCTAATTACCAGGGAAAAATCCCACTACTTTTTAGTTCTTCTTGTAATCCATCTATTTCCACATGATTTGGTGCAAGGATGAAGATATCCTTAGTTACCTTATTTATTTTACAATCTAATGCATAAAGGGCTCCATTAACGAAGTCGAAGATCTGCTTCTTCAAATCGTATTCCAATTGTTCAAAGTTGATTATAACTACCTTCCTAGTCTTTAAATCGTCTACCACATCAGGTGCTTCCTCGTAGCTCAAGGGTTCGTGAACTACTATTTTCATATTAGTATTAGTATGGATATTTACAATATTATTATTAATCTTTTTAGTCTTAGTTGTAGTAGTTACAGGAACCTCTAGTTCCTCTTCATGGTGTTGCTCCTCTTCATCTTCATCAAAATCATAATCATCGATACCGATAATATACTTAAACTTGTCCATAAAGTTACTCATAACCAAACCTCCTAATATTTTCTAGCTCCAAAGATGGCACTACCAACACGAATCATATTAGACCCTTCTTCAATGGCAATCTTGTAGTCGTTGGTCATTCCCATGGATAGATAATCCATAGTTAAATTCTCATACTTACGCTTACTGATATCCTCCTTTAACTTATACATGGTCCTAAAGATCTTCCTAAGAAGGGCTTCATCATCCGTATAGGGAGCTATGGTCATCAAGCCTCTTATACGGATATTTTCGTACTTAAGGACCTCTTCTATAAAGGGTAGAACTTCTTCCACCTTTAAGCCAAACTTGCTCTCCTCTTCAGCCACATTCACCTGGACTAGGGTATCGATTACCAGCTGACGCTGCCTAGCCCTTTTATCCAATTCCTTAACTAGGGATAGCCTATCTAAGGAATGGATAAGCTTAACCTTATCTATTATGTATTTAACCTTGTTGGTCTGTAAATGGCCTATAAGGTGGTAATTTACCCCCTCCCCTATGGCCTCAATTTTTTCCCTTAACTCTTGAACCCTGTTTTCTCCTATATCTGTAATCCCAAGCCCTATAGCCTCTTCTATAGTGGCCACATCCACAGTCTTTGTAACAGCCACAAGGGTTACATCATCCTCATTCCTGCCAGTTTTTATAAGTATATTTTTAATATCTTCATTAATCCTCTCAATATTTTCCCTTAAGATATTAACGACCTCCCACTAGTTTAATATTTCCCCTTCCTTAAACATCTGGGGATTTATGAGAATTTCATCATATAATGAAATGGTTCTTTCCTTTTCACCTGATTTATTTTTTATATATCTATTTTCATCCCCCCTGGAGATGAAAGTAAATTTTCCTTCTTCAGCTAATATTTCAATTGGCCTAAATCTAACGATGCCGTTAAATTCCTTTATATAGACCCCAGCTTGTCCATCTTTTTCAATTATGGCCCTGGTGGGGATTAAGAAGGCATCCTGCCTATGGGTTACAACTTCCACCTTGGGAAACCTCATATTGTAGTAGTCGTGTAGGTGGGAATCGAATTCCACCACTATAACTGCCTTATCTTTAGATTCATTGATGGCCACCACCTGGCCCCTTAGCTCCCTATCTATATCGGCAATTTTCACAAAAATTGAATCCTTGACTTCAAAGGAACTTATATTTTTTATATTATCAATCTTTATGGCCAAATACCAATTGAAGTTGTTGATTATCTTAAACTTCCTATTATCCGTATCCCCTTCAGCTTCTTCTAGCTTCTCAGGTATTTGAAGCCGTTCATAGGTATAGTTTTCAAAATCCTTGGGAATGTATACATTTTCATATCCATCTATTTCAAGGGAAAAGATTCCAGACCTATCGGCATAATAGCTTAAGCTGTTATCCTTAATCTCCTCCACAATCTCTTCCCTTCTAGCCCTTAATCTATCTAGACTCTGATTTAAAAGGCTGTCGTCTGCTGAAACCCTGGTCAATTTATCATCAGTAGCCTTTATCTTTTCCTTTAGGCCTTCTATCTGAGAGTAGTCCTTCTCCCTGATCATCCTCTGTAATTGATCTATTAATTCCTCCCTCTGAGACTGAAGATCTTCCACATCAGCTTGGAAAATTTGGGGGCCTTCATTTTTTGAACTTAGCTGTTCTATGGCCCTATCGATCTCTTCAAGCTCGTCCTTTAAACTACTTATATCCTTAACGATGTGAGCCTTGGCGATTTCATATCCTTGGGAAATCCTCTTCCCCTCTTCCAGCTCCTTATTAAAAGACCCATGGCCTACTAGCTCATAGACCCTTTCATCCTTTATTAGGATGGAATCCGCCACTATGGATATAACATATTCCCTTTCTTCAGCTAGGGCAGTCTTAGGATTTTTAAAGATTATACCATAGGCTGTCCTAGCCATAAATAAGAATAGGATTCCAAGAAATAATATATTTCTAATCTTCCTCTTTATTAATCTCCTTCTTTTTCTATCTTCATAGGACACACTATCACCTCTAGCTGTTGAAAAATCTACCGTACTTACTGATGACCTTAAATTTCAATATGTCTTCTACCCTACATTTCACTATTCGGTTTTTATAAGTTATTATATGGATAGTATCATCGTCCTTCTTGGCCCCAATTATGGTGCCTAGGACCTTCCGCCTATCCCTAGTATAGACTAAGATTTCATCCCCTGATTTTAAAACCTGTCCTCTGAAGATAAACTCTCTAATATCCGCCTCTTCCAGGTCTTGCTGCGTTAAATACTTATTATCTATGATGATCATATTGTTTTTAAGGAAGAACTTCTCCCTCATCACCACTAAGATATAACCTGAAAGGCTGAAAATAAAGAGGGTAATAGCCAATCTATATAAAAACAAAAACAAATTCATACCTCCTAAACAATGCTTATTAAACATTATAGCATAATCCTTAAACCAATAAAATACTTATGAAGGCAAAATTATCCTTCTTTTTCTAGTGTTTCTTTCTTAGATTTTAGTATTATCATTTATGATAAGATTTATTATGAGTATAATTTAAGGCTTGATTTTTTTAAAAAAGCTGCTATAATGATTATTAGACTTTAAAAATTTAACAATCGGGATGTGGCGCAGCTTGGTAGCGCACAAGTCTGGGGGACTTGGGGCCGCTGGTTCAAATCCAGTCATCCCGACCATTTTATATTTTGATAATGGCTGATAGGTTGAAAATCAGCCATTTTTATTTTTTAGTTTTTGATATATTTGGTTATATTTTGCTTTATAGTGGCACGCGAAATAAAAAAGGACCTAAAATAGGTCCTTTTTTATTTCTCATTATAATTAGTCTAAATCTTCCAGGCCGTTAATGAGTTGCCTAAATATAATATATGCTTGTCCGATGATTTTGTTACTATGTTTAGGCATAGTTTAATATTCGTTGCAAATAGAAAGCTCTTATGGGCGATTATAAGAGGTCTAATTTTGGGCTTAATAAAAACTAACTTCAATATCTTCTAACATTTCTAACAATAAGCTTCTGAATTTTTTATCAAATTCATATAAATATCGTATGTCATTAAAAGTTACACCATCAAAAAATTTATCATTTTCCTTAAGTGTAAGAGTATAGCCAGTAAGTCTATAATAGCTTACTCTCTTTAAAAAATCAATGGTTTTTCTTCGTCTTCAATTATTAAGTTTCTATCTCGAAATATTTTAATTTGTTGTTCAAAAGTTTTAAGTGGCTTCTTTTGGCATATTTCTTCATATGCCTCTACTTTTCCATCTTCTTTCCACCTTCTAGTACTCATGGTGGCACCCAAAGTGGTAAAAGTTATTAACAAGAATCCTACAATTAGCTTACTCTATATTAAAGACAAAAAAATAAATATAACGAAATGAGGTATTAATTGTGACTGATCTATATGATGAAAGAGACAGGAGAGATAGAAGAGACAGAAGGGATAGAAGAGGATTTTTCGGCTGTGAAGATTCCTTATTATTCTTCTTCCTAATATTAGCCCTAATCTTCTGTGGTGATTTTAGATAAGATTATTAGATATAAGGAAGGAGTCGGGAGTATTTCCCGATTCTTTTTATTTTAATTGCTTTATTCCTTAAAAAATGATAAATTATATGAGTCTATATATTTTATAAGTGTTTTCCTTGGCACCCACTTTAAAAAAATCAAGGGAGTGATTAGATGATAAGATACAGTAGGATTTTAGAGAAAAATCCACGAGAAATTGTATTATTGAAATCCCACCCCTGTAGATGGGGGCGTTGTGTTTTTTGCGATTATATCCTAGATAATTGCAAGGACCAAGAAAATATGGTTAAGTTAAATCGGGAAGTTTTATCCAAGGTAACTGGTGAATTTAAAAAGTTGGAAGTAATAAATTCTGCCAGCGTATTTGAGCTACCCAGGGAAAGCTTACAAAATATAAAGGACATAGTTAGGGATAAGGACATCAAGGAGTTGTATTTTGAAAGCCATTATTCCTATCTAGCAAGATTAGAGGATATTAGGGACTTTTTCCCTGAGGCAGAAGTTTATTTTAAATGCGGAATTGAAACCTTCGATGATGACTTTAGAAATAACTACCTAAAGAAGGGGATCTATTTCCACTCACCTGAGGAGGTAGCAGCCCACTTTGACACCATTTGCCTTTTAGTTGGTATTAAAGGTCAAACTAAGGATATGATTGCTAGGGATATAGACATACTACTTAAACACTTTAACCGAGGCTGCATCAATATCTATGTAGACAACACTACCCCAATTAAGGCTGATCCAGAGCTGATTCAGTGGTTTAAGGAAGAATATGCCCATCTAGAAGAGCTGGATAATATTGAGATCCTATGGAATAACACTGATTTTGGAGTAGGTGGTAGTGATGATTAGGAAGAACTTAAGTACCAAGGATTTAGCAAGGGGGGCTGTTGTGGCCGCCATGTATGCAGTCCTTACCATGACCCTGCCAGCCTACGGGGCTTTACAATTTAGGCTATCGGAAATTTTGACCCTACTGGCCTATTTTGACCCCTTTTATATCTGGCCCCTTACTATTGGTTGTGCCATATCCAACATAGCCAGCCCCTTTGGTATAATAGACGTCATCTTTGGAAGCTTGGCCAGTTTCCTTGCCTTAAGCTGTATGAGCAGGACTAAGAATATCTACTTAGCAAGTATTTGGCCGGCAGTTTTTAGCTTTATAATAGGACTGGAGATTATGTTCCTATCTACAGAGCCTGTTAACTTCTTCCTAGTTACAGGCCAAATAATGTTATCTGAATTGGTAATAATAACCCTAATTGGGGTTCCAGTGATGAAGTTCTTATCTAAGATAGAGATCTTAGGATTAAATAAAATTAAGCATCAGGCATAAGCCGATGCTTAATTTTATTTTTTAAGGATAATTACTAGTAATTCTTTATTATTATTATGGATTTTTAAACAGTCCATTAACCTTAAGACTGCAAATACATATGGATTATAAACAATGATTTATCTTAAAAGACCTTTGCATTTTAAATTATTGCTTAACCATATGCCTCTCTATCCTTCTTACCAAGTCCTCAACTTCTTCGGTGGAGTAGACTTCAGGGAGGCTGATCATAAAGGTCTTTAAGTGGGTAGGTCTAATGGTGGGATAATCCCTATTAAACTCCAAGGTCTGTTCAGTATTGCTTATTACACTAATTGGATAAATCTCTTCTAATAGCAGGCTGGAAACCAGATTGGCATCCTGGATAATCTGCTTATTTTTATTATCCACATCGACTATAAAGATTCCTGTAGGCCCAATAACTAAGTATTCAAATTGGGCCAACCGCTTATAATTTAAAGCTATTTGATTTTTTACATGAAAGCAGCTGGGCATAGCTTCAAGGATCTGTTCTACTGTTATATTAGGGATGGTTCTAGGCCTGGTCTTTTCAATAATAGGCCTTTTAGCTACATAGTGGCCTTTCCTTGACTTATAGTCATCTGCCCCCCTGTCATCTAATATAAGTTTATCCAAGGCCTTAGAAAAAATCGACCTCTTTTCCTTCCTCTCATAGGGCCTCTTACTATAACCTAAGACTAGGATAAAGGCCACAGCTACAGCGTATATAGATAGCTGATAAAGGTAAGTTGAGTAATTCCTTGCCTTACTAATTATAAGGGACAGTATAAAAAATACATACCACTTACCTACTAAAACCTTCAGCCCATCCAAGCTGCTTCTTTTAAACCATAGGCTATCAAAGCTTTCTATATATCTTAAGAGCTTTATCAGTATTTTCCTCTCTCTATTACTCTTTGTTGACATAGGTCTCCCCCTTATCTAGCTCTCAGCTTTAAATATTGCATATATCATGGTATTAATCAGCTGAGGTACAGCAAATATCTTAATTAGTGGATAGGCATAAACCGTCTCTGTTATTTTAATATTGTATAAGTAGGTGTACAACAATAGTCCACCAAAGACTGATAGATAAAGCATAATGGAGCTTCTAAAAAACCTTCTGGAAGCATATGCCAACAGGAGAATATAGCTTAATATCATAGCTGACCTTGGGCTAAAGGCTGCACTCAATACCCTATATGGGACTAGGAGTAAGCTTGCTTCTGCAGAGAAATTTTCTGCAAAAGCAGCTTCTAAGGTTGGAATGATAAGCTGGCCAAAGCCTAAAAGCAGGATAATAGACATTATTCCAAATACAAGTATATCGTGAAAGATAACTCTTCTCTTAACCATACTATCCCTCTTTAGTAGTTATTATAGAAGTTAAAGCCTAAGGCAAGTATGCATATCCCAAATGCTAGTAGGCTAGGAATTAGAACCCCCATACCCTTCATAAAGGCATATATAGCTGATAAAATAGCTATAATGGCCGAGACAAACCCAAAGGCCGTTAAGTTATAAGAGGAGAATAATTTCTTCCTTATTTCCTCTAGTTTTTTTATCATCCTACCACCCCAATTTAAAATATGGGATACCTTGTCCACCTATTATTATCTTTACCCTATTTCTTAAGATATTAAAAAATTACATATAAAAAAAGAAGCTATGATTATCTATAGCTTCTTTTTTATTAAGACTCTATTAGTTGATAGCTATTTGGGTACCTAAATCACTTCTAACATGCCAAGTGTTTTCATGGATTTTAACTATGAAAACACCTCCCTAGTTTGGATAAAAGATTACTAGCCTTCTTTTTACTTAAACTGAAATATTATTTCAAAGGAGGTGTCGGCCTTATTATGGTTATCTCCCCTTATAAAGATATTATCATCCTCCACCCTCTTAAGTATGGAGAATTCATCCCCCTTCCTAAGCTCCGACCTAAAATATATCTCCATCCTCTTTAAATCCTTTAGCTTCCTTACCTCCTCCTGGCTGAAGGTGTCGTAGGCGAATTCAGTGTAGCGGCAATTATTTACATGGCCTAGGCAGTCTATATAGCTATTGTAGGCAATACGCCTTTGGACTTCTTCAAAGTCCTTCTTAATCCTCCTATTGGCCTTAGCATCTATTAGCAGCTCTTCTATTGGCGGATATATATAGAAAGGTGCCTCCTTCTCCCTAAAGATAGTCCTCTTTTCTAAATCTAGTAGGACGGAAAAACTAGCCCCCTTGAAGTAGACCTGACCCTCCTCATCGGTAAAAATATATTCACGCCTGAAAAAGGGCCCCCTTCTTTGGGAATGCCAGGTTTTACCCTTAAGCTTCATTATCCCCTCCACCGGCTTTACAACTTCCATGGAGATGGAGATAAAGGCCCAGGCCAAGTTATACTTCATTGTGGTATCCACATTGATATTTATATTGTTTAGATGCATATCCCCTAGGGCTACAAATAGCTTTTGATAGCCATGGGGTTTTAGGTAGTTATCCTCATTTAAATCCGCCAGCTCCGTTTCCAAAGTGTATTCAAAATCCGTCTCTAATACCATAGAATCAACCTTTCTTTATGATTATTCATCAAATACTCTAAGTTCCGTGAACTACCTCCACCTATAGAGGTGGTGGCTTCGTGGTCAATACTCCCATCGGAGCAAGTTTACCCACGCTCAAAGGGCTGTTCCATCCCCAT
>JGI24714J26587_10002064_pt1 | contig 13583 bp, 10 predicted proteins | sample BioPla4DNA2_FD_26587 | JGI IMG/M metagenome (IMG submission 26587)
ACCTATAAAATGCGCTTCGTACCTAAGTTTTTGAGCGACGATATAAAAAAGGCCTTCCCAGAGCATCCTAAGGATGAATTTGAGGAAGCTAGGGCTATGAAAAGACACTTTATTATACATGAGGGCGGCACCAATTCCGGCAAGACCTATATGTCAATTCAGCGGCTTATGGCTGCAGAAAGTGGTCTTTACTTAGCACCCTTGAGACTGCTTGCTTTAGAGATTTTCGACAAATTAAATNCCAACGGTGTTCCCTGTAATTTAAAAACTGGTGAAGAAGAGATTATTAAGCACAATGCTCGTCATACATCCTCTACCGTAGAAAAAGTAGATTTAAAGTCCGATTATGATGTAGTAGTTATTGATGAGGCTCAGATGCTGTCGGATGAGCAGAGAGGTGCCGCATGGACCCGTGCTATTCTTGGGGTTCGGGCACCAGAAATTCATATATGCTGTGCTCTTCATGCTACAGAAATAGTAAAAACCTTAATTAAGGACTGCGATGATACTTATGAAGTTGTCACTCATGTTCGAGATACAGAGCTTACTGTGGAGGATAGCGAATTCCGCTTCCCTTCCTCGGTTAAGGATGGAGATGCCTTGATTCTATTTTCCAGAAGATCTGTACTCACCGCCGCTGCAGCCTTAGAAGAAAAAAATATTTCCTGTAGTATAATCTATGGAGGCCTACCTCCAGAAACACGAAAATTGCAATTTGAGAAATTTTTATCTCGAAAAAGCAGCGTAGTAGTGTCTACCGACGCTATTGGCATGGGGGTTAATCTCCCAATAAAAAGAGTAGTTTTCTTGGAAAAAAGCAAATTTGATGGCATAAAGGAACGCCCTCTCTACTCAGCTGAAATTAAGCAAATTGCTGGTCGTGCTGGTAGAAAGGGAATATATGAAGAAGGCTTTGTAAACACTATTTTTCCAGAAATGAAAAAACGATTGAAGCATTCTCTAACCTGCTACGAGGAGCCCATTAGTAAGGCTTACCTAGCCCCCACCGAGGATATACTAAAGGTGGCTGGTGAGCTGGAGGCAAAGCTAAAGGTTTGGGCTTCTTTGGATCCTATAGAGGAGTTCTACGAAAAGATTAATATAGATAGATTAATTAATCTTATTAATATCACCAAACAAATGGGAGTTTTTAAGAAATTAACTGAAGAGGAGCTTTTCAGATGCATCACAATTCCCTTCGACGAAAGTGAGAGCCCAATTCTTAACCTATGGAAGGATTATGTTCGCCTTATAGCCACAGGCGATGAAACTTCTACTTTATTCAAGCCCTCCTTTCCTGAGGATGAGCTGTTAAGCCTAGAAATTTATTACAGAAAAATAGACCTTTACTACTCCTTCTCCAAAGCCTTTAATATGGATATGGATGAAAGGTGGGTAAAGGAAGAACGAAGCCGTGTGGCTAAGCTTATCGATGAACATCTTCGTGAAAGGATTGTACGATTTAAGAAACGTTGCCGAATTTGTGGAAAGCCCTTGCCCTGGAATTATATGCATCCAGTCTGTGACCAGTGCTATATCATGGATTTTGATAGCAGTGAGTATGCTATGTACGACGAGGATGATTTTGATTTCGGCTTTAAGGACTTAAGTGAGGATGAATAGATATTTAGGAGATCCGACTTTATGTTGGCTCTCCTTTTTTATTTATTCGTTGACGCTTGTACATGGTAATATATTGGTTCTTTACCTTATTTTTGTATGCACTTGTTGGTATATATGTATTTTTTGCTATGTTGCTTTGTTTTAAAAAAGTGTTGACGAACATTTCTTCGGTGTACATTTGTCCATAAACACCTTTGTAAAACACAGCAACTTGTCTATACATTACTTACCTGCTTGCTTGTAATTTTACGGTCACTATTTCGTGTAACCCTTGTACATAAACACATTTCTAAAACACAGCGTTATGCCTATGCTGCCACACCCAGGCTTGTTTGCACTTTTGCAACCACTGTTCCTGTATACCTTGTCCATAACCACATTTCTAAAACACAGCATTATGCCTATACTGCCACACCTAGGCTTGTTTGCAATTTTGCAGCCACTGTTCCTATACACCCTGCCCATAAACACGTTCCTAAAACACAGCAATATGGTGCCATAAACATATATAGGCACCTTGGCTGCCAGCTAATTTTATAGCGGTATCAGCCAAGGTGCCTAAGGTCACCGATTGCTATTACTATATTTTCACAAATTAATTACTACCAGGATTTAGAGACTTAGTTTTTAATTTTTCTGTCATATCATCCAGCTTTGCAATGCTTTCCTCGCGGATTCTCTTGTTTTCTTCTTCTATTCTCTTGGTTTCCTCGATACCTTCCATGATAGTGTTCCATGTCTTTTCTAAGGTTTCGATTCGAACGCTTGGACTGCCTGATAGCTTAGCTATATCTATGCTTTGTTGCTTTATGTTTTCAGCATTTTTGATAAGTAATTCGTTGGTGGTTCTATCTAGCTCAGTTAAGGAGTCTGATACTATCTTTTGTCTCTTTAGGGCTACTGCTTGAACTATACCATTTTTAAACACTGGTATAGTTATTATGAAGGCTGAGTGAATTTTTGAAACTAGCTTGTAGTTACCTCTTTGTATCATTCTGATTTGCGGAGCAGTTTGTAAGGCAACCATTTTTGCTGTTTCTAGGTCATAAACTCTCTGCTTCATCATTTCTAAAGAAGTTTTCATATTTTCTAGCTGCATGTAGTCCATTTGGTCTCCGCTGCTGGCAGCCTTTGCTTCTAGGGCTGGTAGTTCTTCGTTTTCCAGCTTTTCTATCAAAAGATTTCCTGCTACAATGTACTTTTCTAGTTCCTTGTAATATTCAAAGTTTTTCTCATACATATTGTCCAACATTACGTTAGCATCATTTAAATCAGACTTGTATTTTCCTAACTCAGTGTATATCTTATCTATTTCTGAACCTATGGTCTTATACTTACCCATAATCTTTTCTACTGCTTTTGCAGGCTTGTTAAATAGCTTTCCAAAGAAGCCTTCTGGCTTATCTTCAAAGTCCTGCTTATCGAACTTCTTCATTATGGATGTAAGTTCTTTAATCATAACTCCAGAATTTTCTACAGTTTCAGTTTTCATGGTTCTAAGAATTTGATCTGCAAACTTTGAAATTTCCTCAGCAGGCTGATTACCATATTCAAGGATAGCATTTGCATCACTTACATTGATTGACGCTGCAATTTGAAGTACTTCTGGTGATCTTTTCAACTGTTCTTTAATAGATAGCGCCCTTTCTTCTGTATTATCTTCTGGTACTTGAAGGATTTCTGTATTGGCCATATTTCTCCACTCCTATAATCAAAATAATTCTCTATTATAAATATAATATTTATTAGACAAAGATGTCAACATATGTCACTTCTTTTACCTTTTAAAGAGATTTTTAAAGAATCCCTTTTTCTTAGTACTAATTTTCTTAAAATCTAAATTAAAGGATACCTCTTCTAAATGGTGTAAATCATACATATCTGAATATATATATCTTTCTATGTCAGTATAACCAGAGGGATTATATATTATTATATCAACACCCATAGCATTTAAAAAAGAAAGCATTATACAGTCCTCATAGGACACATTTCCGTTTTTCTCATTGTTATAGATTACTATCTTAGGTACCTCTTCTGGGTAATCAAACTTCTGAAGGAGCTGTAAAATAGAAGTATTTAAGTTAATTAGTACAGAAAAAATATCTACTTGAAAATCCCTAGTTGGCTGATTATCTACATTGTATATAATTGGGTTTAGGGTTACCTGCTTAATTTTTTCTGCCATAGCTTTTTGTAGGCCTACCCTTAGTTCCTTGTACTTCCACCAGGAGGCCTCTAGCATTTTGCTGGTATTAAAGCCTTCTCTGCTTTGAGCTGGATATACCTGTTGGAGCTTTCCGTATTCTAATGGTACAACATCAATAATTGGAAGCTTATTTACAAATAAAGTATTTTCCTGTCCAATTATTTCATTCACTTCCTGCCAATACTTATCTAAATCTGCGTGGGTTCCACTGATTTTTGCAAAAATATTTGGTATATAGACCGTTTTATTTTCTACCTTCCAGCCGTCTCTAACTAAGGCCTTTTCCTTGCCCCAGAGGTTTATTTCCTCGTAGGTGGTTTTTAAGGTGACAGCTTGAATATTATAATCCGCCAGCTGCCAAGGTCTATAGAAGGCTCCACCTTCCTCAAAGAGGGTTTTATTCAACTCTTCTCTAGCACTGTAGGCGGTGGTTCTTTTTCTATCCTTGGGCTCCCAGGGCTGGCTTTTAATATCTCCACGGTTTAAATATATTACCTCTCTAGAAAAAGCATGAAACTTATCTGCTTCACTTAAGTTACCTGCAGCTCTAGGATTAAAATATAATATATCACAACCTACCATGGATAAGAATATTAGAAAAAAGGATTCCTCTGTGGTTATATCCCCATAATACAGAATTTTTGGATTTATATTTAAATAATCAAAGCTATCAAAAAGGGTTTTGCTGTATAGATTTAGCCAGTGAACACCGTAATTTAATATCAGTTTAAACTCTTCAAGATTCAAGCTACTTTTAGTATTAATATAATAATCCAGCATAAACTTGAAATAATTCTTAATTTGCAGGGTAAGGGCTGGGTTTGATATGGAAGGAATAAGTCCGTTACTATCTAGGTCGCTAATTATTAATGAGGTATTTATACCTGCTTCATGGTTTATTTTTTTCCATATATCATTAAGCTTATTTTGATTATTTAGGGATATATTTCTATCTAAGCCTTGATTAAACTTCAAATAGGCCCTTGTTAAATTCTTAAATTCTCTATCTAGTCTATATAAAAAATCATAATAATTTTCTTCATTTGTCTTAATACCTACAAATCTATAAAAGTACCTTGGTATGGAAATAACGTAAGAATTATATTTAAACTCTCTTCTATCCTTTACCGGTGTCTTTAAATCCACTATTAGGTCATCGGTAAGTTCTGAATTTAAGGCCTGAATATCTAACCTACTAATATCTATTTTCTCACTCATAATGCTACAGACACCTTCCTTCTTCTTTATATCATTCCACGGACTTCTAACTTGTTAATATTTAATTTAAGCAACACTTATAGTATATCAATATTTCTACAAAAATGAAAGCTATTATAAGGACCTGGCTAAAGCCTATCAATTCCATTATTCATATATATTTTTCTGTTTATCGATAAATTAATATTGACTTATAATAATGCATATGATATTATACTAGTAAAAATTCAAAATTCCCTAAATTTGTAATCGGAGTGTGACAATCTATGAAATTTTATGGTAAGAGATCCCTTGCATCTTTTCTTAAGGTTATTATGGATATTCTCATTATAGTAGCGCCACTGGTGTTTATAGGTGCTTTCGTACTTAGCATCACTTCTGGGCATGAACCGGTGCTGGATAACCTTAATGCCACCACTGTAATTACAGCTATCCTTTACATCTTAGGGGGAAGTTCATTAATGGCTATCCTTATTAACCTTAGAAATATTGTGGCTTCATTAATCGAAAGCAATCCCTTTATTTTAAAGAATGTTACTAGATTAAAAAACATAGCCATCAGCTGCTTTACCATTACAGTTTGCTATATTATAAACTTTTTTATCAATCAGCAATTTAATGATTTTAAATTTATTGTTATCGATGCTAAAGGTATTCATACGGACATTGAGTTTCTTATTTTCTTCTTCACTGGCTGTTTTATATTGATACTATCCCAGGTATTTAAACAGGCTATTGAATACAAGGAAGATAATGATTTGACAATTTAGAGTCTTTACTGCAATGTATTTCAGGGAGGTGCAAAGTCATGGCAATAATAGTTAACTTAGACGTTATGATGGCCAAGAGAAAGATATCCTTGATGGAGTTGGCAAACCGAGTAGGCATAACAAACGCAAACTTATCGATATTAAAAACAGGGAAGGCAAAGGCTATCCGCTTCAGCACCTTAGAAGCTATTTGTCGTGAGCTGGACTGTCAGCCCGGCGATATTTTAGAGTATAGAAAAGATTAAGTAGGGTTTGAATTATGAGATTTTGGGGGTAAAATAAAGTGGAAAATAGGNAAAAATTAAGTTCATTTTTTGCGGTATTAATTGTTGGTTTTATTTTTGATAGAGTTTTATACGCTGGCCTACAGGGACTTGGGCTTACTATTTTCACCCTTTGCTTTGTGGCCTTATTTTATATAATGCTAAGTGATAAGCTGAAACTTAAGAATAACAAAAGACTACTATTACTTATCCCCTTAGTTATTATAGCAATCCGCAGTAGCATATATAACAGCGAGCCAATATATTGCCTTAACCTTATAGCCTTACCTACATTAGTGATTGGTACCATTTTAGCTCTGTGGTATGAAAAAGTAGAATACTATAAGCCAAAATTTATAGGTTTAATGCTTGTCCACATATTTGAACATACCTTAAATAANATTTCCACACCCTTTAAAGTTATAAAGGAAAGATTTTCATCAAAGGAGAATAAGAAAATTCAAATAAAACCTCAAGTATTAACGGGAATCTTAATATCTATACCATTAGTCTTAGTAATATTAATTTTCCTTTCCTCTGCGGATGAAGTATTCAACTATTACGCAAGTGAATTTTTCCAAACTATTAATATATTTAACAATCAAAGCATTGTTAATATTCTCTCTCACATATTTGTAATTTTTGTTGCATCCGTATACTTCTTTACATTCTTCTGGGGGATTTCCGAGAAAACAGAGCTAGAACAGACTTCATCTTTAAGCTCAAAAATCGATCCCATTACTATGTCAATTCCAGTGACAGCACTTAATATAATATACTTATTCTTTAGCATCATCCAATTTTCTTATTTATACGGTGATGGCACCTTGCCCGTTGATTTCACCTATGCAGAATATGCAAGACGAGGCTTCTTCGAGCTTGTGGCAGTAACATTAATAAACTTCACAATTATAATAATTGGAATTAATCACACCAAGCCCTGCTCTGAGAAATTAAGCTCCTTCTGCAAGGTTTTATATACTCTACTAGCCATATTCACACTAAACATGCTCTATTCAGCCCATTATAAAATGAGCCTATATGAAAANAGCTATGGCTACACCTACTTAAGAGTATATGTCCATCTATTTATGGTTCTACTATTAATTTTAATTATGATTTCAATGGTAAGCATCTGGTACAAAGTCCTCAACCTACCCAAAGCTATAGTTGTAATGACCCTAGTTTTCTATACATTCTTAAATATAATAAATGTAGATGCTTTCATTGCAAAACGAAATATAGCTTTATACAAGGAAAAGAATAAAATTGACCTAGTTTACCTCACTGATTTGTCAGTGGACGCCCTACCCTACATTGAAGAGTTTATCAAAGAGAACCCAGAAGCTTCTTCAGAATACATAGAGCGCAAGCTACAAGAGAAACGTTCAAGTGTATCCTCTGACAATGATGATTTTCTCACAAGACTTCTTAAGTTTAACATCAACAAAGCTCGAATCAAATAATATACTAACATTTAAAAAGTAGGTACTGTTTATTAAACGGTACCTACTTTTTTAATATCCCCTTTCGAACAGCATCCTCAATTATTTCCTTAGCATATTCCCAAAGCTCAGGTGCTGCATCCCTTAACACCTCATTTCGCTTTAACACCTTATCACTGGTTACCTCATTTCTTTGCCATGTATGCCCCTGGGTATTGTAATTAAGCAATAAGGGCTGCAATCTATCCATGCAGGCTGCAAATCGTGCCTCCGCCGTTTCTCTTTCCTCAAACTCCTTCCAAAGAGCCATAATTTCCTCTGCCTGATCCGTAGGCAAAATATTAAACAGCCTTTGCGCTGCCCTCTCCTCCCGCTGCCATTTATCTTCCTTGGCCTTTTCATCATAGCAGAAGGTGTCCCCAGCATCTATCTCCACCAAATCATGAACAATGAGCATTTTTATAACACGTAAAAGATCCAATTCCTTATCCTCGGCATATTCTGAAAGGACCATAGCCATAATAGCCAAATGCCAGGAATGCTCTGCATCATTCTCATTTCTTTTAGTTCCTATGACCACATTTTGCCTATAAATCTGCTTTAACTTATCAATTTCTATAATAAACTCCATCTGCCTTAACATTCTTTCTCTATCCATGGTACAACCTCCCCGTTGCTACTAAAGCTAATATCTTTATATCAATACAATTACTTTAAGCTATTTCTATAGATTTTATTATAGACCTTTCATAAGACTTTTCCAAGAAATTATCACCAGTCTGCCATAGCAGCGCATGGTCCCTGTGTTAGTATAGTAAGGCTTATGTACATAGGATACCATGACAATGTAGCGGCATACGTTAACATAGCAGCTCATAAGACATGGTTTCGTATAATTGGTTTCAATGTTGTCACATCAAGACTGTTGATAAGATGATAGCACCTTCTAATAATATAGCAATAGCATCTATCTGCATATTAAATTTTGCAGTATGTTGCTTTGTTTTAAAAAGGTGTTGACCTATATATGTTCGATTTTTATGCCGGTGTAGCTTGTCTCTTATCTTCTAAGGCTAATAAACACATTTTTAAAACACAGCTATATAGTTAATAAAGGGATTAGTGTTCCTCATGCTTGTCCACCTGATGCCAGTTAGTCATAAACACTTTTCTAAAACACAGCCACATGGCTAACAAAGAGCATATCCTCGCTATCACTTGTCCCCCACCACCAGACAGCCATAAACACTTTTCTAAAACACAGCTACATAGCCAGCAAAGGGCATATCCTCGCTCTTACTTGTCCACCACCGCCAAANAGCCATAAACACTTTCTTAAAACACAGCCTCATAGCTAACAAAGACCGTATCCTCCCCCTCGCCTGCCCGTTCACCGCCAGTTAACTAATACTTCTCTCGATTTATTGGGATTTTTTATATATAATATTAGCATGAGATTTGCCTTACTGGAGGTATTTTATGTATAAAATTATGATTATCGAGGATGATATTACTATTGCAAAGGTTGTGGCGGAGCATCTTAAGAAATGGGATTACGAAGTCTATTATGTGACAGATTTTAAAAATATTCTCCAGCAGTTTATAGATTTTAATCCACAACTTGTTCTTCTGGATATAGTGTTGCCCTTTTTTAACGGTTTTCATTGGTGCAGCGAAATTAGGAAAATTTCTAAGGTACCAGTGATGTTTATTTCCTCTGCCCAGGATAATATGAATATTGTTATGGCAATGAATATGGGCGGTGATGATTTTATCGTCAAGCCCTTTGATTTAAATGTGCTTACTGCAAAGGTGGGTGCTATGCTTAGACGTACTTATTCCTTTCAGGGGCAGGTTAATGTTATAGAGCATAGAGGCGTAGTGCTAAACCTTAGTGATACAACTCTGACCTATAAGAATAATAAAATTGAGCTTACAAAAAATGATTATAAGATTTTACAGATACTTATGGANAATGTGGGAAAGGTAGTTTCACGAGAGGATATTATGCAAAGGCTATGGGAAAGTGATAATTTTATTGATGATAATACTTTGACGGTGAATATTACCCGTCTTAGAAAGAAACTAGCAGAATATGGCCTTAAGGATTTTATTATCACTAAAAAGGGCCTGGGCTATATGGTAAATTGATATGGGAAAGTTTCTTAAGCTTTTTGCTTCCTTTGTAAAAGGTCGTAGAACTTCCATAGTTATTTGGGCAGTTTCCTTTTGCATTTTTCTCCTTATTTTTATATTGTATTCACTTCCCTTAGAGCCCTTTGTATATGCTACTTTNCTTTGTGTTACCTTCCTGCTACTGGTGGGAATCAAAGACTTTGTAGACTTCTATAGAAAACATAAGCTGCTTAGTAGATTGAGAGATAATATTATTTTTTCTAATATAGAATTTCCCTCTTCAGATTATTTAGTGGAAGAAGATTATCAGGAATTAATTAAGGTACTTGATAAGGCACGATTAGATATTATTAAAGAAAAGGATCAGGCTTATAATGACATGATGGAGTNTTACACTGTTTGGGCCCATCAGATAAAAACCCCTATAGCAGCTATGAGACTATTATTGCAGAGTGAAAAATCAGAGATGAACAGTGAGCTCTTAGACCAGCTTTTTAAGATTGAGCAGTATGTGGAAATGGTGCTCCAATATTTGCGTTTAGAGGACATGAGCTCAGATTTGGTTATAAGGAAATTATCCTTGGATGATTTGGTAAAGCAGGCTGTTAGGAAATATTCCAAATCCTTTATACGAAAAAGAATTAAGCTTTATTATATTAATTTAAATCGTTGGGTTTTGACAGATGAAAAGTGGCTGGTTTTTGTTTTGGAGCAGATATTATCTAATGCATTAAAATATACCAATACTGGTGAGGTATCAATTTATATGGATCCTGAGAAGCCCTGCACCCTGGTTATCGAAGATACAGGCATAGGTATTGAGAAAGAGGATTTGCCTCGGGTATTTGAAAAGGGCTTTACCGGCTATAATGGTCGTTTGAATAAAAAGTCCACTGGTATCGGCTTGTATCTATGCCGCCGTATATTGAATAAATTATCTCATACCATTGAAATTGAATCGGTGGTAGGTAAGGGTACTAAGGTGAAGATTGGGTTGGATGTGATGGAGATGACAATAGAATAGTAGCTTCAATGGGCAAATTCCCNCTTTACCGCTGAATATGACAACGGAATAATAGGAACCTTACAAAAATGCAAGGTTAGTTGAGAAAATGTAAGTCTAAGTTAAGGCAGAGCATTTTCTCCTTTTGCTATAATGAAGCTAAATTAAAATATGGGAGGAAATGATATGGTACTTTTAGAAGTTAATAATCTAAAAAAAGTTTATACCACAAGATTCGGCGGTAATACGGTACAGGCCCTTAGCAAGGTTACCTTTACGGTAGAGAAAGGTGAATATGTAGCTATAATGGGCGAGTCTGGCTCTGGTAAAACCACCCTGCTTAATATTCTGGCAGCTTTGGATAGACCAACAGATGGAGAGGTTCTTCTCAACGGCAGGAGNATTGTATCTATAAAGGAAAAGGAAATATCAGCCTTTAGGAGAGAAAACCTAGGCTTCGTTTTTCAGGATTTTAATTTGCTAGACACCTTTTCTATTCAGGATAACATCTTTTTACCTTTAGTTCTATCAGGCAAGTCCTATAAGGAAATGAATGACCGATTAATTCCTATAGCAAAAAAGCTTAGAATTACCGATATTTTAGCTAAGTATCCCTATGAGGTTTCTGGTGGGCAAAAGCAAAGAACTGCCGCGGCCCGAGCTTTAATTACCAAGCCTCAGCTAATCTTAGCAGATGAACCAACTGGAGCTTTGGATTCTCGTGCTTCAGAGGATCTTTTAAAATTATTTAGCGAAATTAATGAGGATGGACAGACAATTCTTATGGTTACCCATAGCACAAAGGCCGCCAGCAATGCAAAGAGAGTTTTATTTATAAAGGATGGGGAAGTGTTCCATCAGCTTTACAGGGGGAACCTATCAAATGAAGAAATGTATCAGAAAATTTCAGATACACTTACCATGATTGCTACAGGTGGTGTTAGAAATGAGTAGCTTTTTTTATTCTAGGTTGGCCTTAACCAATATTAAAAAGAATGGAAAATCCTATATACCTTATATATTTGCTTGTATTGGTACTATTGTCATGTATTATAATATACACTTTTGTGCAGTAACCAAGGATATTGGTCAAATCGGCTACCATCAAACCTTTAGAAACATGTTTTCCTTTGGTACTGGTGTAGTGGCCCTATTTTCCATAATATTTCTCTTTTATACAAATAGCTTTTTAATAAAAAGACGTAAAAANGAATTTGGTCTTTTCAACATTCTAGGCATGGAAAAAAGACATATAGCTAGAATTATATTCCTAGAAACCTTTTTTATTTATTTAATTAGCATAGTGGCAGGNATTTTATTTGGAATAATCTTTAGCAAGCTTACTATCTTGCTACTTTTTAAAATTCTATCTTTCAAGGTTACCTTTGGCTTTGAAATACCTAAGGCCGCTCTTATTTTTACCTTTATCCTATTCACAGGTATTTTTACCTTCAACCTTTTATATANCCTGTTTCAGGTATACTGCTCCAAGCCCATTGAATTACTAACTGGTGGAAGGGTTGGAGAAAAGGAACCAAAAACTAAGTGGCTATTAGCAATCATAGGATTAATATCCCTTGGCATAGGCTACTATTTAGCCTTAACAACAGAATCACCTTTGATTGCTGTTAATATCTTTTTCCTAGCAGTGCTATTAGTAATCATAGGCACCTACTGCCTCTTCACTGCTGGTAGCATAGCAGCACTGAAAATGATGCGTAGAAACAAGGCCTATTATTACAAGCCAAGCCACTTTATCTCCGTTTCCAGTATGATATATCGCATGAAGCAAAATGCTGTAGGCTTGGCCAATATATGTATCCTAGCTACCACCGTAATTTTCCTAATATCCACCACCGTTTCCTTATACGTAGGAGTGGATGAGGCCTTAAAAACTCGATACCCAAAGGAAATAGCCATCAACATAAAAAATATATCCGACGATCAGGTTCATAAGGTAAATTCAGTAATAAAGGAAGAANTAAAGAAAGCCAAGGTTACAGAAAAAGATACTATTAATTATAGGCTTATGACCCTTAACCTATTACAAAATGAAGAAGCCTTTACATCTGCACAGAACCTACAAGCTTATCAATTTAATAATTTTTCATTAGTAACCTTCATTATTCTTGAGGATTATAACAGTATGGAGAATAAATCCGAGCACTTATCCAGCAATGAAGCTCTACTGTATACCTTCCGTGGAAATATTCCTGGAGATACTTTAGACTTCAATGGTTATAAATTTTCAATTAAGAAGCGCATATCCTCATTAGAAACTGAAGGCATAATGTCTTCCCTAATTAGCAACACATATTACGTTGTTGTTGACAATGTTGATACCATCCAAGAAGTGTTTNAAGCCCTTAAAGGAACAGATAAAACTATGGAAGGTCTTTCCTATTACTATGGTTTTAACCTAGAGGCAGATAGAGATACTCAAATTAAGCTAACCTTCTCCATCCAATATGCTTTAAAAGCACTAAATCTAGACTTTAGCATGGAAGGAAGGGAAGTTGAAAGAGAAAGCTTCTTTGCTGTTTACGGAGTCCTTTTCTTCCTTGGCATATTCCTAGGCCTTGTATTTATCATGGCCACCGTACTGATTATTTACTATAAACAGATAGCTGAAGGTTATGACGACAAAGAACGGTTTGAAATTCTCCAAAAGGTAGGCATGAGCTCTGACGAGGTTAAGAAAACTATAAGCAGTCAAGTATTAACAGTATTTTTCCTACCCCTTGTGGCAGCGGTAATCCATATAGCCTTTGCCTTTAAGGTAATCACCAAATTGCTTTCTGTTTTCAATCTAAGCAACATCCCTCTATTTGCAGTGTGCACCGCCTTAACCATTTTGATTTTTGCTATTTTTTACGCAGCGGTATATACTGTCACTGCTAAAACTTATTATAAAAT
>JGI24714J26587_10002079_pt1 | contig 13531 bp, 10 predicted proteins | sample BioPla4DNA2_FD_26587 | JGI IMG/M metagenome (IMG submission 26587)
AACGTGACCGAGACTCCGGTAGAGACTGAGACCCCGATCACGAACGTGACCGAGACTCCGGTAGAGACTGAGACCNCGATCACGAACGTGACCGAGACTCCGGTAGAGACTGAGACCTCGATCACGAACGTGACCGAGACACCGCCCGCACCGCCGGCCGGTGAGGGGGTCATCTCGATCACNGGGAGCGGGTTTAACCCGGATACGCTCACCGTCCCGATAGACANCACGGTGACCTGGATCAACGCCGCCGACACAAATCAGACCATCACGATCACGGGGCCGACCGGGTCCATCGACCTGGGGNCGATTGAGCCTGGNGACTCGGCCGATTATACCTTCAGCACAGCAGGTAATTACGCCTACGAATCAGAAGAGACCGGATTTGACGGGACGATCACCGTCACTGAGAACATAACCGCATAAAAACCTCTTTCCTGCGCGTACCGGTGGGTGCGGGGCTAATCCCCTACGCCCGACGGTATGCCGCGGCAGCCTGCACCAGCCCCTCAGCAAACCCTGCCGTGAAGTAGGCGTGGGTGTACTGCCCGACCGCGTTCTGCACGATGAGTCCGTCCCGGCCGTCGTCGATCCCCCGACCCTGGAGGAGTTCCAGCGCGAACCTCGCATCGGGAGCGCATTCAAGCCGTGAGTAGTGGAACTCGTGGCCCCGGAAGGAGGAGCCGGGTGCAAGCACCGGTGTCGCGCCGACCACCCGGGCCTCCACGTAGCCGAGAGCCTGGATGCGGTCGGTCATCATGGCCGTCGCCGGGAGGACCCCCACCATCGGGTAGCCGCCATCAGGGGTCGTGAGCCGCTCGGTGAGATAGATGAGCCCCCCGCACTCGGCGTAGACCGGCATGCCGTCATCGACCGCCTGCCGCACATCCTCCCGGCACCGGGCGGCGGCGAGCGCTTCTGCGTGGAGTTCGGGGTAGCCGCCGCCGAGGTAGAGGCCGTCCACCCGAGGGAGCCGGTCGGTCATCGGTGAGAAGAAGACAATTTCCGCTCCGGCCTGCGCGAGCTGGTCGAGGTTGTCGGCGTAGTAGAAGCAGAACGCAGCGTCACGCGCGACGCCGAGGCGCACCCGCGCCTCCGGCTGGTCTGGCACGTCTGGGGGCACCGGGAGGGGTGGGGCTGACCGTGCGAGTTCCAGGATCCCGGAGAGATCGCAGGTCTCCTCCACCACCGCCCCGAATCGGGCCATCGCACTGTCCTCGTCTGCCATCGCGAGCCCGAGGTGCCGGCTCCCGACCGCGAGGTCTTCGCGCCGGGGGACCCAGCCGTAGGCCGGGATGCTCTCAGTGGCCTCGATTATGGCCCGGTGACGCGGGCTCCCNACCCGGTTGAAGATGACCCCCGCGACCCTGACGTCCGGGTCAAACCCCGCATACCCGAGGGCCATTGCATGCACGCTCCTTGATGCACCCCCTGCGTCTACTACGAGGAGGATCGGGGCGTCGAGGATCTTCGCGACGTGGGCGGTGCTTGCGATATCGGTTCCTTCAAGCCCGTCGTAGAGCCCCATCACTCCTTCGACGACGGCGAGATCGGCCCCGGCCGAGGCCCGGATGAACGTCTCCAGCGTGCCTGCATCCCCCATCATGAACGGGTCGAGGTTGCGCGATGCCCTGCCGCAGATGGCTGAGTGGTGCGTGGGATCGATGAAGTCCGGGCCTACCTTGAAGGGTTGGACAGCAAGCCCCCTGGCGGTGAGCGCTGCCATCAGGCCGCTTGCAAGCGTTGTTTTGCCGCACCCGCTGTGAGTTCCGGCGACGATGATTCGTGGAATTGGGCGCATAACGTATGAGTAGTGTTGAATAACGTATAACATAAATATGACCTGAGACAACCAGGATATATCAAGTTAATTTGCTTTACGACAAATAACTTTGAANGATCCGCCGGCGCAGCGGATCTGAGGTGGATAGACACATGCATATCATGGAAGGATTCTTACCAAGTCCCTGGTGGGAGATCTGGTTCATCATCTCCCTGCCCTTCATCATCATAGGGCTCTACCAGTTAAACAAGCTTGTAAAGGAGAAACGCGAAGCTCTGCCACTCCTTGCGGTCGCAGGGGCGTTCGTCTTCGTCCTNTCCTCCCTCAAACTCCCCTCGTTCACCGGGAGCTGCTCCCACCCCACTGGAACCGGGCTTGGGGCCGTCTTCTTTGGCCCCTGCATCGCCGGGGTTCTCGGACTGATCGTCCTCGTCTTCCAGGCGGTCTTCCTCGCGCACGGCGGGATCACCACCCTCGGGGCGAACGTCTTCTCGATGGGGATCGCAGGCCCCGCCGTCGCCTACGTCATCTATAAGGCCGGTACCCGGGCAGGCGCGAACACCTACGCGACGGTCTTTGTCGCTGCGGCGCTCGCCGACCTTATCACCTACGTCGTCACATCGGTCCAGCTCGCGCTTGCGTTCCCGGGGACCGCCGGGTTCCTCGGGGCATTCTCGGCCTTCGCTGCGATCTTTGCCGTCACCCAGGTCCCGCTTGCCATCATCGAGGGTGCGATCATTACGCTGGTTTTCAAGTACATCGTCGACCTCAAACCCGAGATCCTCACCCGTCTAAACCTCCTCCCCGAGAGCACCATCCAGAAACTTAAGGAGGCCTCAGCATGAAGTATGGTATGGAGTTCGCGGTCATCGCGCTCATCATCGTCTTTGCCGCCATCTTCCTCGTCCAGGACGCCGCCATCCAGGCCACCGGCGAAGAGGCCTGGGGCGGGGCCGACGACGAGGTCGCTGAGCTCATCGAGTCTTCCGGCTACGAGCCCTGGATCGAGCCCTTCTGGGAACCCCCGAGCGGCGAGATCGAGTCGCTCCTCTTTGCCCTGCAGGCCGCCATCGGCGCAGTGGTCATTGGATATATCTTTGGCTACTGGCGGGCCAGCGGGAAGACCGCCTGATTTTTTGTCATCCGCCAAACCAGATGGGAGGACGGGACCGCAGTGTACGAGATGCTTGAAGACTTTGCCCAGACAAACGATCTCCGGGAAACCAGCCCCGGTCTCAAACTCTTCCTTGGGCTTGCAAGCATCCTCCTCTGCGTCTCGTCGCCCGGCCCCGTCGCCCCCCTGCTGGTCGCGGCCTCGATGAGCGCCGCCATCCTCCTCCTCGCCCGCATCCCTCCCCGGGTCTACGCCCGTCTTCTCCTCATCCCGGTCTCGTTTGCGGTGATGAGCATCGTTGTCATCCTCTTCGTCACCGGGAGCGGAACGGTCCTCCTCAAAGTTCCCGGCCTCCCCCTCGCAGTCACGGCCGACGGCGTAAACCTCGCTATCCTCCTCCTCGCGCGGGTCTTCGGTGGCATGTGCTCGCTCTTCTTCATCGCGCTCACGACGCCGATGACTGAGGTCTTTGATATCCTCAGGAGACTCGGGGTGCCGTCTGTCCTCATCGACCTTGCCATGCTCATCTACCGGTTCATCTTCATCCTCATCGAGGAGGCCGGCCAGATATACCGCGCGCAGGTGATGCGTCTTGGGTACGGCCGGTTCAGGGAGTCGGTGAACTCCTTCGGGATGCTTGCAGGGGCGCTCTTCCTCCGTACCTGGGAGAGCGGTGAGGCGCTGGTGCTCGCGATGGACGCGCGCTGCTACGACGGAAAACTCGGGATACCCGGCGAAGCCCGGCCCCTCTCCCCNCTCTCGCTCGTGGCGGTCCTGGTTTACCTCGGGACTGTGCTCGGCGTATCGCTCAAGACCGGAGATCTGCTGCTCATATGACAACACTGCTTGAGACCGAGAACGTCACCTACACCTACCCAAACGGCCCTGCCGCCGCCCTCTCCGGGGTGAGCATCACGATCACCGCCGGGTCAAAGACCGCCATCGTCGGTCCGAACGGCGCCGGGAAGTCGACGCTCCTCCTCATGCTCAACGGCATGAAGAAGCCGGACTCAGGTGAGGTCCGCTTTTGCGGCCGGCCGCTCGCCTACGATAACAAGAGTCTCCGGGACCTCCGCCGCCGGGTCGGGTTCGTCTTCCAGAACCCCGACGTCCAGATCATCGCCCCGACCGTCGAGCAGGACGTGGCCTTCGGGCCGGTGAACCTCGGCCTTCCCCCCGACGCCGTACGGCAGGCGGTCAGGGACGCCCTCGGCTATGTCGGGCTCCGTGGCTACGAGAGGCGGCCGCCCCACCATCTCTCGGGCGGTGAGAAGAAGCGGGTCGCCATCGCCGGCATCCTCGCGATGGAGCCGGCGGTCCTGGTCTTTGACGAACCGACCACCTCCCTCGACCCCGCGAGCTCCGAGGAGATCATGGAACTCCTCGACGAACTCGCCTCCAGCGGCAGGACGGTGCTAGTATCCACCCATGACGTCGAACTTGCCTACCGCTGGGCCGACTCGGTCATCCTCATGGAGCAAGGGAGGATCCTTGCCAGAGGGGCGCCAGAGGAGGTCTTCTCTGACCATGACCTCCTCGCGGCCGCCAGGCTAAAGCCGCCCGCCCTCCTTGACCTCTACAACGAACTCGTTCTCAGGGGCGTCATCGCTCCCGGCGCCCCCCCAAAGAGCGTGCTCGAGTTCACCGACCGGATCGAGCGGGAGATGCATGGGCACGTCCCTGACCGGGACGAATCCGGGCAGATCTACCTCTGCAACGCCGACCTGATCGGCGGCGACGACATCAGGGTGCTTCTTGGGTCGGGGGTGGTCGACCATGTGGGCGCGATGGGCACCCGGGCCAAGGAGTTTGCCAGCCGGGAGGGGATCCTCCTCGACTACACCTACGGTGTCATCGACAAATGTATCTTAAAAGCCCTCAACGGGGAGAACTCGCTCATCATCACCACAGGCGGTATGGTCAAGCACGTCTGGCGGCGTATCGGGGAGTACGGCGCCGAGAGCGGATGGGCGATCCCGGTGATCCTGATGCAGGAGTCGGGGAGTCCCGGGCCCGGCCGTGAACCGGCTCTTGAGTGAGAAAAACTCCTATGCTACATCTGTGTGACCAGCTTTCCTCAGTGAGAGTTCTGGCCCGGCATTTTTCTCACAATCTCGTCAAATCAGAGTACAGGGGTAGCAACAGGGTCTCACGCGACGAGCATGAAGGCGAAAAGGAGGCTGTAACGCCCATCTACCAAACTTCGCGGTCTTCTGCGGCCTTCGCGTGCGGCTGGCGATCACTCCCACGCACCCGCAGAATAAGGTGAACTGGTTCACTCTTTACGAAGAAAACNGGCAGAAGGCCCGCGACTTCAGTCGTGCGATGAATGCCGTCCTGTATCTCGAACTATTTATTCCGCCCCATCGTATAACTAATTAATGCGTAAAACGTATCAGTATCGACTCTATCCGACAAAGCGACAGACCTCAACACTCGAGCGAAGTCTGGATGTCTGTCGGAAAGTCTGTAATGTGATACGTTAGCGTATCGAAAAAATAAGTATGAGACTGAAGGCGAATCGGTTTCGTTATACGCCACCAATAAACTTCCCACACGATGGAAACGTGAGAATCCGGCCCTGAAGTCAGTTCATTCACAAGTTCTCCAGAACGTTGGTTCGGGTGGATCTCGCGTTTGAAGCATGCCTGATTTGTGGGACGAAACGTCACAGTTCCAGACCCGGATCTGCTCATTTTATAAAGCGCAGTTGTCTAAACTTAAATGATCATGAGTAATGTTGTCGATTTTCTCACCGCCGGTATCTTCGGCGGCACCGCTCTTCTGGCGTTGAAGAGCGGGGTGGGGTGCGGACTTTCAGGACTGCGCATACGTGAGATGCTTTGCTTTGCATCTGTGTACGCACTCGCGGCGCTCATCATAGGTGCGATCGTGGGCAGCGTCCCGCTCGCCCTGACTGAGCAGATCATCGGGCTCGGTCTCGTCATGCACCTTATCATCGGGCTCGCCCTCGTCTATTTCGGGATCGAAACGAAGAAGAGATGGCTGTCAGACCGGAAGGATATCTCGCGCCGGACATTTCTCCTGATGTCGCTTCCCTGCCCGGCATGCCTCGCAGCAACGTTCCTTGCGTGCCTCCTCTTCACAGATACTACCGGGATGAGCGGTGTTGCAGCGGGGGCCGTCGTCGGGGGCATATTCTTTGCAGGGATTGTGGGAGGGGGAGCAGGCACGAGCTGGATTACAACGAAGACCGGCACGAAAAACCCGTCCACCCTGGGTAACGTCATGCTGTTCCTCGGTCTCTTCTACCTGCTCTGCCTTCTCATTGTCCCGGCCTACCTCCAGGCACAGGATGCTCCGGCGTTCACCACCACCACAACCGATCCGGCCGGAATGCTCGCCGCATTCATCCTGATGGCAACCCTGATCCTGCTTGGAGCGCTCGTCGATAGAGTCCGGCGTACAACACACCATGGAGGGAGATAATGGANCTCTCAGCACTGATCATGGAGACCATGTTCACCATATCCGGGGCACTGCTCTACCCTGCGATCATCCTGCTCCTCGTCTTCGTTGTCTGGGCACTGGCAGCCCTCGGCCAGTTTATCTCCGAGTACTCAGGGAGAACACGGAACCCCGCGCGACTCAGGGCCGGGTGCCGGGATGCCAGGACGCTTATCGAGGCGCGATCGTATGATGATGCAGCTGAGACGCTGGCGGCATCGGGATCAAACCCGCTCCTTGGATCGTTCATCGGCGACCTTGCGAAACTTCTCGGTGATGACCGGTTCTCGGTCGAGTCAGAAAAACTCCTTCAGGACTACGAGATACGCATTGCGGCAGAACTGGAATGGCTCAAAATCCTGACCCGGACGGCACCCATGCTCGGACTCATGGGAACGCTGATACCCCTCGGCCCCGCACTGATGGGTCTATCATCAGGGAACATTGAGGCGCTGGCATCCAACCTGNTCATCGCGTTCAGCACGACGGTGCTCGGACTCTTTGCCGGGGGTATCGCCTATACCGTTATGCTGACGAAGCGCCGGTGGTACCTTCAGGATTTAAGCGACATGGAATACATAGTGAGGATGGTGGCATGAGGAGGCGCCGTATCATCCTCGACGACGAGGACGAGGACCCCCTCTCCGGCGTCGCCAACCTCTTTGACGTCGCCATGGTNTTTGCAGTCGCCCTCCTGGTCGCGCTTGTCGCCTCCTATAACGTTCCCGAGCTCCTTGATGACGAGTCAGATATCACGGTTGTGAAAAACCCGGGGCAACCGAATATGCAGGTCATCATCAAGGAGGGAAAGACGATCAAGGTGCTGAACATGACCGAGGAGCTCGCCGGCGGCCAGGGTAGCCGCATGGGTACGGCTTACCGCCTGGAGAGCGGCGAAATCATCTATGTTCCCGACGATGGGAGCGAGGATAAATAATCCTTTTTACCCGAAAACAGCCTCTTCTGTCACTTCGGTGCGTAACGCATATCGTAACGCATATCAGTTGGCAAGTTNACTTGATCTATNGAAAAATANTTTTAGTAAGCACCGGACCGAAGGAGTCGGTGCCGGGAAGAAAAGAGGCTGAAATATGGGAATTAAACGAAAAAGTCAGTTATACGGTCTGTGTGCACTGATTATGATTGTTCTCCTCCTGGTCGCACCTGCGGCAGGTGGAGAGATCGCAGATTTGGTCGGGGGCGGAGCAGCACTGAACGAAACAAACAGTCTGAATGCCCGGAACCTGGTTGAGGATCCGTCAAAGCCCGGAGTATCGGAAACGGAGGCTGTCTCTGGTGGAGCATGCGACCGGAATGATGGCACGTCCGCGATCCCGGGGGAGGGAGAGAAGACGCCGCTTCCTGAGGGAGAGGAAGCACGGTCCGCACCTCCCAAATCCGGGGACGGAGGAGAGGGTGATCAGGTCAACACAACGGTGACCCCGGCGACAGCTGCCGGCGATCTGCCCCTGGAGGAGACGAACGGGCCGGATACTCATGTTCCGGTTGAAAATCAGTCAACGCCGGAAGCAGCCGGAACAGGGGAACCTGCCTTCGGCGGAACAAGCAACCAGAGTGATAGCACATCTGCGGCTCCGGAGGAGGAAGAAACACCGCCCCCTGATGACGGGAAATCGCATTCCGCACCGCCTGAAGCCGGGAACGCGACGGTGACCCCGGCGCCGATCACGTTGGAGGGGCCCGGAACTCCCGCTGGTGAAGGGAACATGACCGGTTCTCTGCAGGAGGACGCCCCGGAGAAGAGGATCGCGATCGTCACAAGCGACACCCAGAGACGGGCGGCGATCACAAACGTAACCGGGAACGTCCCGCTGAACGTCTCCCTCTTCCCTGAAGAAGAAGCGATCTCGCACGATTTCTCCAGCGACCCGCTCATTTTTGCAGCGTCTATCGGCAATGAGACCGCTGAACGTATCAACAGCACAGTCGGTGAGAATGCGACGATCATTCTCTATGACCCGCCCCCAGACACGGCATTCGGCACGCCTGCGGACCAGAACATCAGCCGATACTGGCAGTACGGGGGTGACGGTAACGTCCTGAATATGCTCCTGTATATCGATAACATCTACTTCGGAAACTCAACGACGGTGGACCCTCCGCAGTTACCGAAGGAGAAGGCGCCCAGGATCGTCATGATCATCGGGGGGGAGAGTTATGTCCCGATGTATATCGAGGCGGCAGAGAAGAGTTCTGCAAACGTTACGGTCTACCCCGCAAAGAACCTGCCTGCCGAACTCAACCTCACCGGCTATGACCTGATCTTCCTTGAGATGTTCGGGGCCGGGATTGATATCATCGAACCGGCGGTGAAGGACGCCACCGCTCTCGGGATTCCCGTTGTGGTTCTCCACGGCGGAAAGTATGAATATCTCGGAACCGTCGATATGACCGCTCATCCTCAGATCGAGATCTACTGGGACAACAACTGTCCCGAGAACGCGCTCAGGCTGATCGACTACATCAGTGCCAGGTTATGTGGAACCGACGTTCCGGTGAAAGAGCCGATCATCATTCCCGGAGAATGTATCTACCATCCCGACGCCGAGGAACTGTTTGAGAACCTGGACGATTATCTGGCATGGTACTACTCCGCGTATGATCCGTCAAAACCAACCATTGGGATTGTCTTCTATGGCAGCCACTACCGTTCCGGCGACCTTCGCGGCGATGACGCCATCATGAGAGCGTTTGAAGCCAGGGGAGCGAACATCCTCCCGGTCTTCCCCGATACTAAAGACCCTCACGTGATCGATCGGTTCTTCGTCAAGAACGGGACGCCGGTCATCGACGCCATCGTCAATATCCGATGTTTCAGGTTTTACGGGTCCGATGAGAACCCTGAACGCGGGATAGCGGAACTGAAGGCCTACAACATCCCGATCATCAACGCGCTTGTCGATTACTCAAAGACCCCTGAAGAGTGGGCGAACAGCATCGACGGGATTACCGCCTCAAAGATCGGATACTCGATCGCGATGCCAGAACTGGATGGTCAGACAGAGTTCATCTGGACCGCCGGGAGGGGAATCGACCCCGATATGGAGGCGATCGGGTTTCGCCCGATCACACCCGTCGACGAGCAGATTGACTGGCTCGCAGACAGAGTTCTGGCACTCGTGAAGCTCCGGCATACCCCGAACCCCGATAAACGCGTTGCCGTAATATATTACAACCATGGAGGGGGAAAGAACAACCTGGGCGCAAGTTACCTGGACATCGTGCCGAGCCTCAAAAACCTCCTGAACGCCATGAAGGTGGAAGGCTACTCAGTAGCCGGCGAGGTTCCAGATGAAGACGCCCTCCTCGACCTGATGCTCCTCCAGGGAAGAAACGTCGGTACCTGGGCCCCCAAAGAGCTCGAACGCATGGTAGAGGACGGCGACGTCGTTTTACTCCCAGCGGCGACCTACGCAGAATGGTTCCGTGGCCTGCCTGCAGAGAGACAGCAGGAGGTGATCGAAAAGTGGGGCGAGCCGCCGGGCGAGATTATGGTCTACCGGAACGGCGGGGAGCAGTACCTGGTGATCCCCACGATATCGTTCGGCAACGTACTACTCGCGCCGCAACCGACCCGGGGCTGGCTACAGGACGAGGAGGTACTTTACCACGACAAGGACCTCCCACCCCATCACCAGTACATCGCCTTCTACCTCTGGCTCCAGAACGAATTCGGGGCTGACGCCATCGTCCATTTCGGCAGGCACGGTACGCACGAATGGCTCCCAGGTAAAGAGCGCGGCCTCTCGACAACCGACTGGCCACCCCTTCTCATCGGGGACTGCCCGAACATCTATCCCTACATCATGGACGGGCTCGGTGAGGGGACACAGGCCAAGAGAAGGGGAAATGCAGTCATCGTCGATCACCTCACCTCCCCGATCGTCACGGCGGGGCTCTACGGCAACTTTTCAGTCCTCCATGAAAAGATCCACACCTACAGCACCGTAAACGCGACGCTGAAGGATGAGTACCGGAAGAGCATCACCGAACTGTATGAGGGGATGAACCTCCACGAAAACCTCGGTCGTACGGTCGCTGAGATCGAGGCGATGTCGGAGACCGAGTTCACCGGTTTTATCAACAACGACCTCCACCGGTATCTCCACAAACTTGGCGACGAGTTCATCCCGTACGGTCTGCATATCCTCGGAGAGCCCCCGGAAGGCGATGAACTTGTTCTGCTCATCAGGGCGATGCTCGGCGAGGAGTTTGAGGAGCACGTCGGCAAGGTCTACTCTGACCCTCACGACCTCTCAGCAGCACATGGAGACTGCACTGTCTTAGAAGCCCTGCTCCGGGAAGTGCTTATCAACGGCGCCACGTCCGGGGCGGCACAGCAATCCATCCTTGGCAGCATCTCTGCTGATGTGACGACAGATTTGGATACCGCGATTCGCTATCGGGGTGATATTGCAGGATGCGACGTTGAGATCCCGGCGATCATCAACGCGCTCAACGGCGGTTTTATCCCCCCGAAGACCGGTGGCGATCCCGTCAGGAGCCCCTACAGCCTGCCCACGGGCAACAACTTCCACTCATTTGACTCACGGATCATGCCGACAGAGGAAGCGTGGAGGGTGGGTGTGCAGATGGCAGACGAGATGATCAAGCAGTATCAAGATGGGCATGATGGAGCGTACCCGGAGAAGGTAGCCTTTGTCCTCTGGGCGTGTGAGGCGATGCGCCACGAAGGGGTGACCGAATCCGAGGCGCTTTACCTGCTCGGCGTGAAGCCCGTCTGGAGCAAAGGGCAGGTGAAGAGTTTAGAACTCATACCGTCCAGTAAACTCGGACGGCCGAGGATCGACGTGCTCTTCCTCACATCGGGGCTGTACCGGGATACATTTGCGGATAAGATCGAACTCCTCGACGAGGCCGTCCGCCTTGCTGCGCAGGCCGAAGGGGACGGATACCCGAACTACGTGAAGCAACATAGCGACGCACTCTACCAGCATCTCATCGCCAGCGGCTACAATGAAACTGCCGCGCGGAGCCTCTCTATGGCACGGATATTCTCGTCCGCGCCCGGAGCATACGGAACAGGGCTCTCCTCTGCAATCGATGCCAGTGGAACATGGACCGACGAGGCGAAACTTGCTGAACTCTTCATCAGCAAGATGGGCTACATCTACGGATCTGGCACGTGGGGCGAGCCAGATACAGACCTCTTCCGTGCAAACCTCGGCGGCGTTGAGGCAGCGGTGCACAGCAGGAGTTCGAACCTCTACGGCCTCGTGGATAACGACGACTGCTTCCAGTACGTCGGGGCTCTCTCCCTTGCTGTACGCTACCTCACCGGGACGGCACCGGAGACATTCATCACCGACCTAAGGGTTTCAGACAAACCTGAGACAACAACACTGAGGGAGTTCATCTTCCGGGAACTCGATGCCCGGTACTTTAACCCGAAATGGATTGAGGGAATGATGGAGCATGGGTATGCGGGTGCGAGATACATGGATAGCAAGTTCCTGGAGAACCTCTGGGGATGGACAGTGACGAATCCCGAGATCATCGGTTCCAGTACCTGGGACCGGGTGTTTGATGTCTACATAAAGGATGAGCACAACCTCGGCCTCTCCGGGTTCTTTAAAGACAACCCCTACGCCTACCAGTCCATGCTTGCACGGATGATGGAGACGGCGCGGAAGGGATACTGGGACGCGGATAGTGAGGTCCTGCAGCACCTCGCCCAGGAGTTCCAGCAGTCGGTCGAACTCCACGGCGTAACGTGCTGCCACCACACCTGTGGCAACCTCCAGCTGGAGGCCTACATCCAGAGCCAGACTCCCTCTCCCCAGGCGCCTGATACAGGCAGCAGCGGCGGGAGTTCCTCCTCTCGTTCCTCTGGATCATCGTCGGCACGTCCTGCAGTCACACCGGTTTCTTCCGGCACGGGGGACCAGGCCACCAACACGACGGATGCGTCGGGGGTCGGGGAGACTGCCGATAAGGTTGCCGGTGATATGGCGAAGACCGCAGAGGAAGTGAGCGGTCACGTGATGCAGGAGGTGCAGGACGCGGCTGCCGGCTCGACGACCAGCACGCCTCTCATCGCCATCGTGCTGGTCCTCCTTGTCATCGCCTCAATAAGTGCCGGATTCTGGTTTAAGCGGCGGTAAAGAACCCCCCTCTTTTTCAGAATCTCCGCAACGGCTGCATAAGAATAAGAAAGAGCGGAGCCGAACAGAGGATTCATCACGCTGAACCGGTAGATCCTTATTACAGGAATTTCATCTCTGCAGACGAAGGAGAGAGTCAGGTTGCTCCATATCTACCACACGGTTGAAACAACCCCGGCGTCGCGGACGGAGGAGACAGGAGAGTTTGAGCCGGGTTCATGGGTCTCTCTGATCAACCCCACTGCAGACGAGATCAGGGAGGTCTCAAGCCGGCTCTCCATTCCCGGGGGTTACCTCAGGGCGGCGCTCGACGAGGAGGAGCGCCCGCGAACCGAGAGCGAGGACGGCGTCACCCTGATCGTCATCGATATCCCGGTGCCCTACCCTGAGCAGACGATCCTCTACACGACGATGCCACTCGGGATCATCGTCGCCCCCGATACCATCGTCACCGTCTGCCTCCGCGAAAACGCGATCATCGAGGACTTCATGAACGGGCGGGTGAAATCGTTCTACACCTTCGATCCCAAACACCGCATGAATTAGGGACTGTACTCTTCATCCCGCCCTTCTTTTCCCAATCCCCTCTCTCAAACCGCAAGATCTCTATAGATGTAATCCCTAACATACCACCCTATGGAAGACCAGGTTTGAGCATAGTTGGAGGAACAACGCCGGAAGGGTGAGAAGTGCCTGGAGATCAAATATATCCAGAACAAACCCTACGTCTACCGCTCAACGAGCGTCTACGACAAGATCACCAGATCGCCAAAGAAAGTGAGCACATACCTCGGCTGTCTCACGAAAGACGCCGGTCTCATCCCGAAAGGATCACGCGGTAGCCGTCCCCTCCCCTCGCCCAGGACTGTCGGGGAGTACGGAACCGCCGGCTCTCATGGCAGAGGAGTTCGCTGACCTGTTACCGGTTCTCCAGGACGCTTTCCCGGACTGCTGGCAGGAACTCGTTGCTCTCACCTTCACCCGGGTCACCGGTTACACACCGCTCTCACGGGTTTTAGA
>JGI24714J26587_10002082_pt1 | contig 13526 bp, 16 predicted proteins | sample BioPla4DNA2_FD_26587 | JGI IMG/M metagenome (IMG submission 26587)
TCGAAACCACCTACACATACGAATTATACAGGCTTACGAGGGATTAAAACTGCGTCCGTTTAGCATATTTTTATTTATTTCTATATCTATTTTTGAATACAAAAAACCGCCAAAGGGAATTCTCCCCCTGACGGTTGGCGCTTGCGATAAGCAAACTTTGTAATTGTAAACAAACTCGTGTGTAANGAAACAACGATTCATCTCTTGCTGAACTGAGGTGCCCTTCTTGCCTTTTTGAGACCGTATTTCTTTCTTTCCTTCATTCTCGGGTCTCTTGTCAGGAAACCTGCTTTCTTCAGTGCAGGTTTGAACTCTTCATCAGCCTTGACAAGTGCTCTTGCAATACCGTGCCTTATAGCACCGGCCTGACCTGACAGACCGCCTCCGACGACCTTGCACAGGACATCGAATTTGCTCAGCGTCTCTGTGAGCACCAATGGCTGCCTTATGATAACCTTGAGGGTCTCAAGCCCGAAATAATCATCTATGTCCCTGTCGTTCACGATTATTTTGCCTTCTCCAGGTACAAGCCTGACTCTGGCTATGGATTTCTTTCTTCTTCCTGTTCCGTAATACTGTATTTTAGTTGCCATCGTTTTACTCCTCCCCCCTCATCAAACGTTGATTTCCAGAACTTCCGGCTTCTGAGCCTGATGCTCATGTTCCGGGCCTCTGTAAACCTTGAGTTTTCTGAACATTGCACGCCCGAGGCTGTTGTGAGGGAGCATACCCTTAACTGCAAGTTCGATTGCCTTTTCAGGCGATTTTCCCATCAAATGTCTGTACTTGGTTTCTTTCAATCCGCCCGGCCATCCGGAATGACGCCTGTAAACCTTCTGGTCCAGCTTGTTTCCGGTCAGGACTACCTTTTCAGCATTGATTACGATCACATGGTCTCCTGTATCGACATGAGGCGTATATATAGGTTTGTTCTTGCCTCTCAATATGCTCGCAACTACGCTTGCAAGTCTTCCCAGCGGCTTGCCGGCGGCATCGACTACATACCATTTTCTCTTGATTTCTTCAGCCTTTGCCATGTAAGTCTTCATGTGTTACCTATCCTCCCCGATCACTTCGTATATATTGCAATCCGGCCATTGACACAGCTCAAAACAGGCCGGTCTTTCAGGCACTTTACTATAATAATACAGGTTCGCCTTGCCTGTCAAGTGAAAACTCGATAAATTTAATTTATCTTTCATTATCTCTTATTTATTACCTGAATATACTCATATCTCTTCTATAATCGTCCGCCATTTCACTTTTTTGACGTTTTCGCAGACTGCCGCTTTCCTGGTGTCATTATAATTTGCCTGATGCAGCAGTTCATCTCTAAATATAACCGGCTGCTTTGCAATATCCGCACAGCAAAACAGGACCGAGGCGGATCCTCAGTCCTGATAATACAGCTTTTATTAGTTAGAGGCAAGCAGTTGCTTTCAGGTTGTGTATTTTATCAAAACCATATCCACTGCCGCCTCATCCAGCGGCTTGATCGTGCAACTGCAGCAGAAGTACCGCAGCGCCGGGATAAGCATTGGAATGGTTACTATCAGTCAATAAATTCGATCGCATCATCAAACCATGTGTTCATCCTTTCGTCATTGAGCTCCTCCCAGCTTTTAATGATTACTGCATCTATTTCATTGATATCAATGGGATTGTAGAAACATCTGTAATCCAGATATTCCTGGTTGACCGTGGATGCCCCGCTGCTGGTATGATTTATATAACTGCCATCCTTCATCCTTATCTCTGCTGCCAGGAAGAAGCCTTCTTCTATTTCATAACCATCCCTGGGCAGAAATCTGATGGTAGTGGCGATCGGCGTTACATGGATCTCGTCCAGGATGAAGCTGCTGTCATAACCCCTCATGTCAACAACCGGCTGGAATCCCGGGTCTTCCGTCTGATAATCCAGGACAAATTCCATATTCCACATGCCCATAAAGGATTCTTTCTCTCCATAATATTCGATCATCAGTTCATACTGCTCCAGTCGTGAAACGTCTGAAATGTCATAAACATAATATACTGCATCCCCAATTTCAGCCGGCTCTGTCCAAAGCATCATCGGAGCAATGTCACCGGTCTGCGGGTCCATCATGTACAGGAATACTTCTCCATGATAGTCTTCTTTTGACGTATCCAGCACCCGGACATGCAGCCTTCCGTCCACAAAGCCTGCTGTATCCAGCAATAGTCCTGGTTTATCCTCGAGCAACGGTAAATTCAGGTTCTGGCTTTCTGCGATTTTTCCAGGGATCAGTGCCGGATTCCTGATATACTTCGAAAAATATGGACTGTCGGTGTCCCGGGGTGCATAACTGTCTTTATATACCACTACTTCCCTGGTGTTTTCGATGAGGCTTTCAGCACCGATCTGCGGAAGTTCCAGGCTGTCCAGCATATCCAGAGATGCTTTTTCGAGCTTCAGCTCCCTGTATTCCAGATTGCCCATCCTCAGCGACACGTTGTTCCCCTTCAGATCATCTGTCGATTGTATATTGAAGGTAATTACAGCCTTTCCATCCACCACATTTACACCCGTGGAGCCGGTGCTTAAATTGGAAACGCCGTCAACATCCAGGCTTCGGATCTTGAAATCCAGATTTTTGCCAACAAAGGGTATCCCGTCATCCCGGACTATATCCACCAGTATGAACGCATTTTTATCATACCCTGCCACACCCCGGACTGTAACAGTCAGCCCCGCTTCCGAAACGCTTTCTTCGATGGGATAAAGATTGTCGAGGTAAGATGCTTTTTCACCAAAAATAGCCCGAAACGCATCTGCAATATTCAGTTCCGTAAATGCAAATGCCGTCACACCGGTCAACATAATGCAACATGCCAGCAGAGCCACGACCAGCCCCTTCTTTCTGCCCCGCTGCTTTTGACTGACTTTTTTCGCTATAAGCCTCTTTATGCGTTTTGCCTCAAGATCACTTATCGGCTCTTCCAGGATATCCATGTCAGTATTCGTGAAATTTTCAAACATACTATCATTCCTTTCATAAATTGATCCCCTTGCTGATCAGCAAATCACGAAGCCTTCGCTTGCCTTTGGAAAGTCTTTTTTCCACTCGCTTGTTTTTTATCTCCATATTGTCCGCAATGTCATTTATCTTTTCCGATAGAAAAAACCTTCTGTAGAAAATCTCCCTGTCAGGCTCCGGCAGATCGTTTACCGCTTCCCTGACCAAATCACTGTTGATACTCTTTATCACATCTGCTTCAGTATCCTGTCCTGACTCTGCATTCAAACCTTCGATTGGAACAGAGATAATATCAGAATTGATTTTCCTGTACCTGTCTATCGCTGTGTTGCGGGCTATTGCAGCAATAAACGGCCTCAGGCTTCCCTTGCGTTCATCATATTGGTCAATGGACTGCCACAATTTGATGAATGTATCCGAGATGCACTCCTCCACATCTCCGGGGCTGCCATTGCCCAGAATCTTGACAGTAATGGCTTTTACCAGCGGGCCAAACTCTTCGAATGCGTCAATAAGCCCGTCCCTGGGTTTTCGTTTGATTTTACTGATCAATAGTTTTTCATCCATAATTCCTCTCCTGTGTGATGTGGAAGGCCTTCATATGTATATACGTACAAAAGCACAGCCTTCCCCCCCCACCTGAAGTAAAAAGAGTCAACGCTGCTGGTTTGCCCAGAGAATTTGATGAGATGAGAGTCTGTCCTTTTAATAGAAAACCTCTGACAGATACAGACCGTGGGCAGGAGCTGTCCTGCCTGCTCTCCTGCGGTCGAGGCCGGCTATGATATCGGGTATGTCCTGCGGCCTGAGTTTGCCGAAGCCGACTTCCACAAGAGTGCCTGCCATTATCCGGACCATATTGTAGAGAAAGCCGTCACCGGTGACTGAAAACTCTATCAGCTGGCCATCGCCATCTCTTTGGGGATGGATGATATGGCGGGCCTGCGATACTTTTACCACAGATGCCTCCATGACCGTTCTGACGGTGGTTTTCGCGCTGTATCCGGATGCGCTGAATGCCAGAAAATCATGGGTTCCTGTAAAGTGCTGCGCTGCCCTGTCCATCTTCTCCACATCCAGAGGGTAATAGACATGATAAGCCCTGTGGCGCAGAAGCGCCGACGGGAATGTTGAATTGTATATATAATAAAGGTATTTTTTAGCCCTGGCACTGAAGCGGGAATGAAAATCCTGCGGGACCTCTTCAGAATGGATCACCTTGATATCCGCCGGCAGGATCGTGTTCAGTGCAAATGAAAACTTATCTGCAGGAATGGATGACTCAGTGAAAAAATTGCATACATAACCAAGGGCGTGGACTCCCGCATCGGTCCTGCTGGAGCCTGTTATGGTGCAGCTTTCGCCTGTGAGCTTACAGACTGCGGCGGTCACAGTGTCCTGAACTGTGACCGCATTGTCCTGGCTTTGCCACCCATGGTATGCCGTGCCGTCATATTCGATTATGAGCCTGATATTCCTTTTCATAGCCAACCTGTTTAACGGCATCAGTTCAGCAGCCCGGCGATGGCCGTGCCGATCAGGGTACCGTTATCTACTTTCACGAACTCGCAATATATCCCCTTTACATCATTGGTATAAACCTTGATATAATGATCCAGCTTGTTTCTGAAAAGCTTGGATTTGTAGAATGTCGATCCATCTGCCGTGATACAGAAGGGCGCCAGCGGATCCCTTCCCTTGCCTGTCTTTTCCATCACTGCAGTAAGGCTGAATGCGACAAATTTGGCTATCCTTTCGAATATCTCATCCATGATATGGAACAACAGGATACTGTCCTCGCTGCTACCCTTCGAACAGCACCTTGCCAGCACATTGTCGCCTTTGGGATAGAAGAGGAAATCGTCGATTTCCCTGGCCGCCAGTTCACTGACCTTATCCAGCTCCGCCGTGAACCCGGCAGAAAACAGTCCGTCCTCCGCGGCCTTCTTTATCACAGCCAGTGTCAGACCACCCTGGTATGCTCCGGATATCGTCTTCTCAAATATGAAATCGCCGGGATTCAGAGTAGTGCTGTCGAACTCCTCATCGATCCTTCCCCTGGGCACTTTATCATATCCGCCGGATTCCATGTTTATCAGTATCGATCCATCCTTTGCCGCCAGGTCGGGCACCTTTTTGATATTGCTGCACTTTTCAGCATAGCATATGTTGGTACCTGTCCCGAGGATGAATCCTATGTAGCCGTCGAAGATCCTGTCAGGCGAAGCCGCTCTTCCCGCAAGGAGTGTAGCCACTGTATCATTGAGAACTATGATGCTCTTGTCATCGGTAAAGCCGCGCTTTTTGAACTCCTCCAGGAGGTTTTTGCCCAGCAGCTCGCCTTTGACGTCCCTGACCTTGATCTCCTTGCTGAACTTGATTATTCTGCCGTCCTTATCCGGCATTATTTCCGCAGGATATGAGAAACAGAAGCTGATTTTGTTGCTGCGGTGGAGCACCGGCTGGATATAATCAGCCATTGTCCCGAAAAACTCCTCTTTGGAGATCTCACCTTTGGAACCCGGCATCGGATAGTTTTTGAAGTCTTCTATCACGAGCTTTTTGTTCTCATCGAAATGGATGACAGCGACCCTGAAATTGGTCCCGCCTGCGTCGATGGAAATGATGGGCTCATTGAGTGGTATCTCTCCATCCATACCGATATAGGTGGGGATCATCAGTAGAGATGCGCTGCCTTCAAGGCCATTTTTCATCTCCTCGATGAATGTGCGGCAATTCGTCTCTAAATCAACGCTGGCCGCATCCATGCCATATTTCCTGAAAAAACTGCGAGCCTTATCCTTTAATTTCTGCATGGAAAACCTCCAAAAATACATTTATTTTTTACAAATATTCAAGCAGCAAAAGACCGGTAAAGAATATGAATGTCACAACAGCTATCCTGACATCAGCATCAGTGAATTCCAGGCTGCGCAGCCTGGTCCTTCCCGTTCCGCCTCTGTAGCATCTTGCTTCCATCGCTGTTGCCAGTTCATCAGCTCTCCTGAATGCGCTGACAAACAACGGCACCAGCACAGGCACAAAGCTTTTTGCCCTCTGGATGAGGTTGCCGGTATCGAAATCCGCCCCCCTCGCCGCCTGCGCTTTCATTATCTTATCCGTTTCTTCCAGCAGAGTCGGAATGAATCTCAATGCAATGGACATCATCATGGCCAACTCATGGGCGGGCAGCCCTATTTTTCTGAACGGTGACAGCAGCTTCTCGATGCCGTCGGTCAGAAGTATGGGCGTAGTGGTGAATGTCAGCAGCGAACCGCTTATGATGATCAGGGCAAGCCGTATCGCCAGCCTGAGCGCAAGGATGATGCCTTCCCAGGTTATATACTTGAACGGTACTGTCTGCGATATGGGAGTACCGCCCGTTGTAAATATGTTGATCACAGCAGTGAATATGATGATGAACATAATGGGCTTGAGCCCTCTGAGGGTATATTTTACCGGAACACCGGATATTATCACCGTCAGCAGCACAAACAGTGCCATGGCCGTAAATGTCCAGAAGGAATTCACAAGGAATATCACTACCATGAACGCAATGGACAATAGAATTTTCGTTCTCGGGTCTGCCCTGTGTATTATGGAGTCACCGGGGATATACTGGCCTATGGTTATACTGGTGTTTATCATGGTCAGGCCCCCTTTCCCTTCAGGTGCTTCAAAAGCTCGTCCCTTGCGGCAGAAACAGTGTAGACCTTCTCATTTATCCCGGGGCATATCGTCTTCAGTCTCTTCATGAGATAAGCCACCTGCGGGGCCGAAAGGCCTATACTTTCGAGCCTGCCGATGTCGGCGAATACTTCCTCGATCCTGCCGTCCATCTCGATGGTCCCTTCATTCATCACGATCACTCTGTCCACAAGCCGGGCAATGTCCTCCATGCTGTGGGATACAAGGATCACTGTGATCCCCATCTCCTTGTGGATACGGGTTATAAAGCCGAAGATCTCATCCCTGCCCCTGGGGTCGAGACCCGCCGTCGGCTCATCAAGTATCAGTATGGAGGGCTTCATGACGAGTACACCGGCTATGGCAACTCTCCTCTTCTGGCCGCCGGACAACTCAAAAGGCGACTTTTCCAGGATATCCTCGTTGAGCCCTACCACTTCCACCGCCTTCAATATCTCTTCCCTGGCTTCCTCCTCGGTGAGATCCTGCTTGCGCAGGCCGAAAGCAATGTCCTTGTAGACGGTCTCCTCAAAAAGCTGATGTTCCGGATACTGGAACACGATGCCCACAAGCCGCCTCAGCTCCTTCAACTCCTTGCCTGTGGTATCCATACCATTGATAACCACCCGCCCCTCAGTGGGCTTGAGCAGGCCGTTGAAATGCTGTATAAGCGTAGATTTGCCGGAGCCGGTATGCCCAATTATACCGACAAACTCACCCTCATCTATCTTCAGGTTGATATCCCTGAGCGCCGCTCTCTCAAACGGCGTCCCCGGCATGTATATATATGTTAGATTCTCAGCTATAATCGACATCGCAATCTCCGGATCCAATCCTCATAATCTTTATAATATATACCCTTATTATACCTAACGCTTATTATTATAATAGTAACAAAAATAACTGCAAGCATTTTAGGGGACAGTTCTTCAAAATGGAGGGACGGTTCTCCACTTCAGGGGACGGTTCTTCGGAAAGGGGACAGTCCTCCGATTTGCGAGGGGACAGTTTTCGGCCAGAGGGGACAGTTCTTCATTTTCGTAGACGGCCCTCCAAAAGGAGGGACAGTTCTCCACTTTTGGGGATAGTTCTTCAAAAATGGCATATTATCCGCAGCGGGACAGTTCGGCTCCTCCTCCCCTTCAATTCATCAGTGCATAATGGTATGATATGGTGGAAATATATCAGAATGAAAGGATACCATCATGTGTGGAAATGAACATTACTTTACTGAAAAACCTACTTCAGAATTAAAGGAGCGGCATTTCAGATATATCATCAAAAATGCAGAACTGTCCCTCACTTCTGTGAGTGGAGTTTTCGCTTTCGAGAATAGAGTCGATAAGGCTTCTGACCTGCTTATCAAGGCTTTCGAGCCATCGGGGAGTGCAGTGCTGGATCTGGGGTGCGGTTACGGTGCTGTTGGTTTGTTCATAAAAGCATTGTACACAGAGCAGTCGGTCTTTCTTTCGGATATTAATGAAAGGGCAGTCGAATACTCAATGCTCAATGCATCAAACAATGGCCTGGATGTAAAGGTTGTGAAGAGCGACCTTTTTTCTGCCTTCACCGGGATGAGCTTCGACGATATCGTGTCAAATCCGCCCTTCGCTGCAGGCAAAAAGCTGCTGACCAGGCTGATAGAACAGGCTTATGAACATCTGAACCCCAACGGCGCATTGTGGCTTGTGGCATATCACAACAAGGGCGGGGCTTCATTGAAGAAAATCATGCAGGAGCGCTTCTCGAATGTTGAAGATGTGATTAAAAGCGGCGGCATCAGGGTATACAAATCGGTGCGTCGAGAGCCGTCAGCCTGATCCGGGTTGCCGCACAGTTCCCGGCATGCGCAAAAGCCGGAAGTCCGGAAAATCCGCTGAGTGGCCGCTCATGCACTGATGAGTTGTGAGATGGAAGATCCATCCNTTGTTATANAAATCTATTTTCCAAATATCAGTCATCGCCCAAATGATCCCGCAGCCTCTTCACAGCTTCATCGACAGTCAGGATATCTGTCGGAAAGTCAAAGCCGGATTTATTGAGTTCATACATCAGCTCAGTGACCTGCGGCACATCGAGACCCAGGCTTTTGATCCTCTTGACGTCACTGAACACCTCTCTCGGAGTGCCCAGCATCACGCATTTGCCCTCGTCTATGACAAGCACCCTGTCCGCTTTGCCGGCTTCGTCCATGTGATGTGTTATGTGTACGATGGTAATACCTTCCTCTGTATTCAGCTTGCGCAGTATGCGCATTACTTCCTTCCTGCCTGAAGGGTCAAGCATAGCAGTAGCTTCGTCGAGTACGATGCATTTGGGCCTCATGGCCAGTATCCCNGCTATGGCGACTCTCTGCTTCTGTCCCCCTGATAACTGGTGCGGCGCATGTTTCTTGAATTCCGTCATGCCGATCATTTCAAGGGATTCATCTACCCTGACCCTTATCTCCTTTGGCGGCACCCCCAGGTTCTCGGGACCGAAAGCCACATCTTCCTCAACTACNGTACCGACGATCTGATTGTCCGGGTTTTGAAATACCATGCCGGTGCAACTCCTGATGTCCCATAGCATCTCTTCATTGCTCGTGTCGATGCTGTTGACTATTACCGTCCCTGACTGCGGCAGAATCAAAGCGTTCATCAGCTTGGCCAGTGTTGATTTGCCGGATCCGTTCCTGCCGAGGACAGCAAGGAATTCACCNTCCATGACCGACAGGCTGACATCATCAAGGGCCAATACATCCTGTGCGTCATCACTGTGGGATCTGTATACATAGCTTGCGTTTTTTACATCGATTATGCCTTTGCTGACTGACAATGCCCAACCCTCATTTCTTTTCAAACAGGACAGACCAGGCGGTCAGACCGATCTGCCCCAGTGTATAGTCAAAAGTGATCCGCTGAACAAAAAACTTGCCCTGCTCAAACAAAATCAGGGATTGGCCTGTATCCCGGCAAATCCCTGGCTTGGTTCATATAAATCTTACTGCTGTTTGGTCAGCTCAAGTATAACGACCGGAGCCCCGTCGCCCCTTCTGGGCCCGAGTTTGTAGATCCTGGTATAGCCGCCGTTCACGCCCTTGTACCTTGGACCGATTTCGTCAAAGAGCTTGTTTACGACATTGATATAGTTGCCCTCTGCATCCTTGACTCTGTATACCCATTTCATTGCCCTTCTTCTGGCACTCAGTCTCGAGGGGTTGTCGACAGTGACCATATCCGTTTTCACTTCTCTTTCGACGACCTCATATTTCCTGCCGTTTTTCGAAGTGACGGTCTTGGTGATCTTTCTGCCTTTGCTGTCCTTTTTGGCAGCGCTCACCTTTATCTGCCTCGATGTGAAATTTCCATCTTCCTTTATAGCCATAGCGATCAGCTTTTCAGCAATAGCCTGTACTTCCTTTGCCCTGGTCTCGGTCGTTTCGATCCTGCCATTCTGGAGCAAAGCAGTAACGAGATTTTTCAGTATTGCCTTTCTCTGATCGGTAGGACGTCCAAGCTTTCTCTGTGTAGGCATTACCTTCTTACCTCCCTAACTCCTATTTCATTCTTCACTCGGAGCAAGCGACAAACCTAAAGCATTGAGCTTCGAGAGCACTTCTTCGAGTGACTTTCTTCCCAGATTTCTCACTTTCATCATGTCTTCTTCCGTCTTGTTGGTCAGATCTTCGACGGTGTTTATGCCCGCTCTCTTCAGGCAGTTATATGATCTCACGGACAGATCCAGTTCTTCGATGGTCATCTCAAGAACCTTCTCTTTCTTTGTCTCTTCCTTCTCGACCATGATTTCCGTATGCTTTGCCTGATCCGAAAGATCGATGAAGAGATTCAGGTGTTCGCTCATTATCTTGGCACCCAGACTAATGGCCTCATCAGGTTTGAGGCTTCCATTGGTCCAGACCTCAAGTGTGAGCTTGTCATAGTCCGTGATCTGTCCTACACGTGTGTTCTCCACTGTGTAGTTGACCCTTCTTACAGGTGTATATATGGAATCGACAGGTATAATGCCGATAGGCTGACCAGGCTGCTTGTTCTTTTCAGCCGGAACATAGCCCCTGCCCTTGTCGATGACCAGCTCCATGTAGAATCTGCTGTCACCATTGAGCGTGCATATATGAAGATCCGGATTCAGGATCTCCACATCAGAGTCTGCCTTAATGTCACCTGCTGTGATAGGACCTTCGCCTTCGGCGTCGATGTACACTATCTTCGGCTCATCACTGTGCAGCTTCAGCGAAAGATTTTTGACATTGAGTATTATCTCCGTAACGTCCTCAATAACGCCGGGTACTGTTGAAAACTCATGGAGCACCCCGTCTATCTTGATGGATGTCACAGCGACTCCAGGCAGAGACGAAAGCAGTATGCGCCTTAAAGAATTCCCCAATGTTATGCCGTATCCTCTTTCAAGAGGCTCGACCACAAACTTCCCGTAAGTATTGTCTTCGCTGGACTCAACACATTCAATTTTCGGCTTTTCTATTTCGATCAACAAAAACCCTCCTTTGGCTTGCTTTTTGATTTTTATGAGGGCAACTGATTCGTAATCCTTATATCATACTCAGTACTCTGTCCACGATACCCTGATGCATATAATGCTGGAATAGTCAGTTGCTTTTCAAGCTTNCCGGAGCACCGGGGTCCACGGTGCTCCTTCCGGCCGGTTGAACTGGTTATTTCCCGATCATTAGGAACAGATACCAAAAGATTACTTGGAGTACAACTCAACAATGAGATGTTCTCTGATCGGAAGATCTATCTCTTCTCTTGCCGGCAGCTTGACGACCTTGCCGGTAAGATTCTCACTGTCAAATTCAAGCCATTCCGGGATTACCTTTCCGCCTGCGATATCGACAACAGCTTTCAGCTTGTCTGATTTCCTGAACCTTTCACGTACAGTGATGACATCGCCTGGAGAAAGAAGCACTGAAGGTATGTTCACCTTNTTGCCGTTTACTGCAAAGTGCCCGTGCCTTACAAGCTGTCTTGCCTCAGGTCTGGACGTTGCGAGTCCAAGTCTGTAAACTACATTATCCAGTCTGCTTTCAAGTATCTGCAGAAGGTTCTCGCCTGTAACGCCTTTTCTTTTAACAGCCATATCAAAGTATTTCCTGAACTGTCTTTCAAGTATTCCATAAAATCTTCTTGCTTTCTGCTTTTCACGCAGCTGCATGCCATACTCTGACATCTTCTTCCTCTGCTGTCCGTGCTGTCCCGGAGCATATGCCCTTCTGGNTATAGAGCATTTATTGGTATAGCATCTTTCGCCTTTGAGAAAAAGCTTTTCGCCTTCTCTGCGGCAAAGTCTGCAAGTTGAATCCGTATACCTTGCCATCTATCTAAACACCTCCATATTACACTCTTCTTCTCTTGGGTGGCCTGCATCCGTTGTGCGGGATGGGAGTTTCGTCCTTAATCAGGCTTACATCAAGTCCGGCTGCCTGTATAGCTCTGATTGCAGCTTCTCTTCCAGAACCCGGACCTTTGACATATACCTCAACTGTTTTGAGGCCGTGCTCCATTGCTGCTTTCGCTGCAGTCTCTGCTGCCATCTGAGCAGCAAAAGGTGTGCTCTTNCTGGAGCCTCTGAAACCCAATCCGCCAGCACTTGCCCATGAGATGGCATTTCCTGCTGTGTCAGTAATAGTGACTATAGTATTATTGAACGTTGAACGAATATGCGCCGCACCGCGTTCAATATTTTTACGCTCTCTTCTTTTCCTGGTAGTTCTTTTCCCGGTAGCTCTAGCTGCCATGCGGTGATCAACCTCCTATCCTTTTTATTTCCTGCGCTGCACNCCGACAGTCCTCTTGGGGCCTTTGCGCGTACGTGCATTGGTCTTGGTCCTCTGACCCCTGACCGGCATACCGCTTCTGTGCCTCCTGCCCCTGTAGCAGCCTATCTCTATCAATCTCTTCACGTTCAGAGCAACCTCTCTCCTGAGGTCACCTTCTACCTTGTATTCCTTGTCTATCACTTCCCTGAGCCTNCTGACTTCATCGTCAGTCAGATCTCTTACCCTGGTATCGGGGTTGATAGCAGTCTTTTCCAAGATCTCTTTTGCTTTGCTTCTGCCCAAACCGTAGATATAAGTCAGGCCAATTTCAACCCGTTTCTCTCTGGGCAGGTCTACTCCGGCAATACGTGCCATCTTGTCAAACACCTCCAAATAATCTTACAGTGCAACAACCAATANCATCTNAACTTTTTGCAGGGTCACATACATTTTGGCACATATGTCTAAACTAATTACATACCTTAACATACTGACCCGGTATATATGATCAACACCCGGATCATGTGCGTTTTTCANGCGCACACGCAGCCGCTTCCGGGATGGTCATTTCAATTCCATTCCAGGCAGGATAATTGATAATTGACTGCAAACCAAGCTAAGATTATATCACACACCGCCCGATAAAACAAGCTTGTATCGCAAATTTCAATTATCAATTTCCACTTGCTCCGAATGAGTCCCGTTCACTCAGAGCTTATCCCTGTTTTTGCTTATGCTTCGGATTTACGCATATAACCATTACTTTGCCTTTTCTTCTGATTATCTTGCATTTTTCACATATAGCTTTAACAGAAGGTTTTACTTTCATCTCTACACTCCCCATCCGGTTATGATTTATAATGTAGTATTATTTGTCCGCCATCCCGTACAGGATGGATCAGGACGTGATTTCAAATCTGCTATTTGGCTCTCCATGTGATCCTTCCGCGGGTAAGATCATATGGTGACAATTCCAGCGTCACCCGGTCCCCCGGCAGGATCCTTATAAAATTCATCCTGAGCTTGCCTGAGATATGAGCAAGTACCTTGTGGCCATTGTCCAG
>JGI24714J26587_10002093_pt1 | contig 13486 bp, 16 predicted proteins | sample BioPla4DNA2_FD_26587 | JGI IMG/M metagenome (IMG submission 26587)
GTTACTGGATTGTCTCATAAGTTTTATAACTAGATCAAGTTCACCTTGCTCGTTTACTTTAGTTGAAGTATATTGAATAAGTGGTCCTATTGGCTGTGATCCTTTTGATTTTATGTAGTTCTCTATTTGCTGTACTACTGTTGAAAGCTCACTAATTTCACTATCCTCTAACAACAAAATTAAAACATTACTTATTTTTAATATTTTATTAGGGTTATATTGAAGTTTACTCATCGGATTCACCCTTTCCCATAAGGATATTTTCAATATTTAAATAATTCTTTTTGGCCAATGAGTTTTCGAAAATACACTGTGGCAATGTTCCTGTATGTATTACAAGTATAGATAGTAACGGATTAATGTTATATATTGGTAAGGAAAGAATGCATCCTATATAATAGCAAATTATAATGGCAGCTGACTTGTTATTACCTATCCAATCAAATTTAGCATACGATTTTCTAATCTTAAGTAGATTTGGCGTGATAACTATTGTCCCAATGGTGAGTATGGTAACAAATATATATATATATGGCTCTATACTAAAAACAAGTAAATAAATGATATGTACCCTGTTGATTATCCTGTTTGGTACTTTCCTTTCTGATTTGTCATATCTCTCGCCTACTTTCAGGAGCATTGATATTTCATACATGATATCAAATTTCATCTTACTCAATCCTGAATTCACCACATACTGGAACATTATACTGGCTGTAAGCACAGCTACAGCATATATATTGATAGCTCCAACGCTTGTAAATTTGATGATATGAGGATATACAACAATACTTAAAACAAGAACAACCAAGCAAATAACATGCATATAAATATAAGGCTTTAGCTTCTTATATTTATCACTTATCATGGTTAGTGTATAAACAAAAGCAATTCCGATCAGTATTATACATGGCAACCATGAGATAAAAACCCAGAAATAATAAAACGATGATTCTTTTATAATATTAATCCTAGGGTAAATATAGTTATTAACCGCAAACAAGCATAAAAAACCAACAAAATTTCCTATAACCATTGAACGCTTGATCCTATTCATACACACCACTCCCATAATATTATAATACACTGGATGCCTGTTAATTGGCATCCAATGTATTATGTGTTACCCAATCTAGCTTATAGTGTTTCAACAAGTACAAACGACTCCCAGGGCCAAGGGCATGCTGATATATTCACACCTCTTCCAGATACTGCTCCATAGCCTAACCCAAAGTTGTAGCTCTTGTAAGTCATAGTCAGTGCTCCTCACAGTAAAGAGTACATCCCCCTTGCTCACGATTAATCCTTCTCTCATATAGTAATCTACTATTTCTCCTGTATATGGCGGCATAACAAAGCTAGTCTTTTCACTAGTTACTGTTCCTAAAGCTGTTATCATATAGGCTTTAGGAGCAAAGGTGCTCCAAATTACTATACCTATTATTAAAATAGCTAACATTAGTACAATCATATATCCGAAAAAAGGCATCTTTTTCTCATACATAATACGACTATCAGTTAGCTCATCCATTGTTTTAATTTGTTTACTCATCTTTCACCTTCTCCATAAATACATCAGCTATAATATTATCATCAACTTGGTTAACAAATACTGTATAGCTATCACCTTTTAGCTCAATATCCTCTTCAAACGCAATAAGGTTGATCTTATCATAGGCGAACTTCAGTTTAGATTCTGGCCCAGTATATCGTACATACATACAATCCTTTATACGTAGGACAGATTTCATTTGATATGGAGGTTCTACATTGTTAATGAAGTTACTGGATTGTCTCATAAGTTTTATAACTAGATCAAGTTCACCTTGCTCGTTTACTTTAGTTGAAGTATATTGAATAAGTGGTCCTATTGGCTGTGATCCTTTTGATTTTATGTAGTTCTCTATTAATACAACCTCTCTTTCCAAGCTCTCTAAGATATTTATGTTAACTTCTTTAGAAATTACATTTGCTAATTTGAGCGTCTTATTGTAATTCGCTAGCATTTTATCCTGCATATTATCCCTCACCATCCAAATCAGTGATTTTTTGAGTAAACCACCTTGCTGACTTTATACAAAATAGTTGTAGTGATGAACTAAATCCAATACCAATTATGTACATATATATATCTACTCCCGAATCCCTAAGTATTACAATATTGTTCACAAGTGCAGGTGGAAATGAAAATACTGCTGGCGCGATTAGTGCAAAGAGTTGTATTGTTCTTTTGCATGCTCTACTATTATCTAAATATTTAGTGATATTAAAAACCAAAGTAAATAAAGTTAAACACATAGTAACCACAAATAATCTTACAATTAATGGTGCCCCATAACTATATATCTTGCCCAGCATTATACTTAATATACTAAATATTATTACTGCTACTGTTGTGCAAGTAACTAAGGCTAGTGATTTTATATAACATTGTTTCTTGCCCTCGCCAAGTATTGCATTCTTATCTACTAATAAGTTTATGACGCTTTGAGCTTTTTTAGCAGCAGTTTTATGTTTCTCTTTATCACCATCAAGAAGACGATATGGAAAATTCAATACTATTATATCAATAACTAATAGTAGTATATAAGCTCCTATGGATATCAGACTTAAGAAGCTTTTATACTTTGAATTTAGAATTAGTAGTGTCAGAACTAGGTATAAAGTTTTAAAAGTAATATCGACCATATTTACTCTGTTAACTTTACAATCAAACAAATTTTCAATAAAGATAAGCAACCCTAATAACCACAAAAAAGCACCTAATATATAGCAAAAACCAAGTACGTTTTTTACTAGCAATCCTAACAATAATACTACTACAATTAATATACACAAAATGCGATTTATTATTGTATATCCCTCCTAACTACCAAGCATCCCCGATAGGGGCACCTCGGTCTTATAGGTGTTTTGCAAAGTAACGTGCCCCATCGTGGAAGTACTAGATTTATCTAATATTGATTTCTACCCAGTATGGAATCCCAAATCTGCTATAAACTAGATCAACGCCAATCCCCTTACGTTCAATCAGTGCACGTGCAATTGTAAGCGCAGCTGCGCCACCAATAGCAGCACTTACTACACCAGATATTAATGAAACAATAGGTCCTCCAAGAGCACCAATCTTAAGACCCAGTATTCCTGCTTTGGCAGCAATTAGAGATGCAAGTTTGTAGCATGTAATTCCAACTAGTGTAACTGCAATGGTATTAATACATGCAGTTAAAATAACGCCTCTGATGGTATTATATGAGATATAACCCCCCCATCAACATAAGTCATCTCTTCCTCATCCATTACAACACAGTTACTCGGCATTACAAGTGTACCNTCATAACACATATCCATGCTTTTCCCCTCCCGAGAGCCCTTCACCTGCTTCCACAAGAAAGGTGTAATATTGCATTGGGAGCTTTCGAATAAAATCATGTGCATCAGCTGCTTTAGATGCTTCTTTAACCTCATCTAGCCTTGAGTTCATCTTGCTAACCCGGATATTGTCATATATACTCTTTGAAAACAATTCTATGTTTTGAGAAACATAGGATATAGCCCTTCGGATTGAGTCATTTGAATACTCATTTATATCCATGTAGAAAAAAACTTCATCGGTAGTCTATATATATGTTCGAAATAACCTAGCATTAGAGGAATATCAATTTTGATTGATAAGTGTATCATCATCCACTGTCTAACAAATCCTAAGACAACTTGAGATATTCCTATCCCTGCAAAAACAATCAATACCATTTTCAATGTGTTCTCTAGTTTATAGGGCAATATCTCATCAAATATTATGCTATTAAATAAAGAAGACACAATCCCTAATACAGTAAGAATAAGAGAAGCTATAATCCCATACGCGAATAGTTTCTTTTGAGGTGATAAAAGCCTTATATAGCGAGAGAATACCTTGTCACCCTTATTTCTGCTACTAATAAATTTTTCGTTTGGTTTTAAGATTAGTATGGCCCNTGTTAAGTCCTTATAAAACTCATCAATTTCCTGTTATTTATAGTTTCATTCTGATGGGTATATATTACTTTGTGTAACCCATTTTATGTTATATATTTGCCAGTGTCAACCCTTTGTTTGTATTTATTTGAATATAAGTATAATGTGACAAAATAATATGTTTTTCGACACTCATAAGACCTATATACCTAGCTAGACTAATTTTAGTTAAATAAAAATAAAGGCCTTCCGTCATTATCCTGTCAGCTGTATTAGAGCTAAAAGTGAATAGTTCGAAAGACCCTTATTGATTATAAGCTTTCAAAAATTATTTACTTGTAATATCAAAGGCCCAGGGCCCTTTAAGGGAGTTTATCAACCCATCAAAGGTTATGGTTAGCTTTTTATCGCCTGGCCTTATCTCTAGGTCAAAATGGTCTATTACCAAGTTGTCATTATAATGATAGCTGTAGCTATAGCTATCGTAGGGTAGGCGAAGCTGCAATGTATTTATGTTTTCAGCCCTTTTACTATCATAATCGGTATCAACAAATAGCTTTAGCCTATCTCCATGCCTCTTAGCCCTTAAGATTTGTAGCATAAAACCATTAATGTTGAGGGTTCTATTTAGGTCAACAGTAGCCCCGTCCTCAGGTATGGGTATTTTGACTTCTTCTCTAATATCATATTGGACTAATAGCTCGGGTATCTTAACATGATATTCTGATATATCTGGATTAGGCTCAAAGCTTAGGTTTGCCCCCCAACTAGGTCCCTTGTTCTCAGTCAAGGGATAGCTTGTTCCATTACTGTCTGTGATGATTACATTATCATTGTAGCCGCCTTCACTGTCTATATAGCCATATAGTATAACCCTACGACCTGCCTGTGGGTGTTCTATAGGGTTTAGTCTGACCCTACCATTTTCCCTACTAGCTACTAGGGTCAATCCCAAGCCATTTTTGTACTCTGTAGGCCCTAGTTGCTCATAGTCCTCCACTCCCTGGGCCCTAGTAAGCTTTACAGGTGCAAAAATATTGCCAGAAAGAATGATCCTATAGTCTAGCATATCTGCAGGTGTTATATAATGGGAACCACCAATCCAACCATCACCAGAGGCATACCAAGAATTAGTAGACTTGTACTCGCTCCCATCCCTTGCCTGTAGGACAAGCTTTGGAGGCATATCTCCGTCACCTGCCATCTCTATTAGGAGGGATTCTCCCTGCTTTATAATGGACTTTATTATTAGCTTTCCACTTTTATCTGTTAGCTCTATTGGCTTGTCTAATAGGTAGACCCCGGATTGATTGTCCCTTACTATCTCACCTGTCCCAGGTATAAAGTAGAGTCTCTCCTTTATTTCTGCTAGTATATACCTGCCTGCTGGGCTAAAGCTAGTGGCTAAAATTATGATAAGGGCTACTGCAGCTAGGGCTAGCCTAATCCTACTGCGCTTATGTTTTGCCCTTGGTCTTTCAGCAGTGTCTGGCCCTTTAGTGGAAATTGAGGATAGGACATTTTTCTTTATCCGGTCCTTTTGGTCCTTTGAGGGCAGACTATCCTTTGAGTCTATTAATTCTATTAACAATGCTTGTTCATCATCGGAGAGCTGGTCTAAGTGACTTTTTATATACTCTTTATCCCTACTCAATTATATCTCTCCCTTCAGTATTTTTAAAATACTTGCGCAGGGCCTTGCGGCCACGCCATAGCCTATTGTCAACTGCCTGCCTTGACAGGCCTAGGCTTTTACTGACTTCCTCTATGCTCTCATCTAGGATATAGACCCTTAAAAATATCTGCCTGTCTAGGTCAGGCAAGGACCTGATAGCCTCGATAATCTTTTGCCTTTCTTCCTTTGCTAAAAAGCTAGCCTCTACATTGCTAGCCTCTATCTGCTGGCTTTCCCTTTTTAAGTCCTCTATCTTAAAGACCCTGTTCTGGCGACTTAGCCTTCTTTTATAGCTTAGAGCCTTGTATTTACACAAGATCAAGAGCCAGGTCTTTAATTTACCCCTGCCAGGGTCGTATTCAGATATTTTATTCCAGGCATCAATAAATACATCCTGAACGCACTCTTCTATATCCACAGTTTGGCCATATCCCCTAAGGATAGTTGAGGCCAAACTATAAACAGGATCCATATAAATATCCATAACCTGCTCTAGGGCAAACTCTTTTTTCTTTTTTAGCTGGCCAATTAATGCTCCTATGTCAGGCTCCATGAATTCACCTTCCCCAACTAGTTTAGTTTAAGTCTTAAGGCCTTAATTACTCACTCATATAATACTACACCTTTTAGGGCCCATTTCTCCCAGAATAATAAGATATTTTAAAAAATCTTATTAAGGCAAAGAAAAAAGTGCCCCAATGCAAATCCCTTTCACGCATGAGGCACTCTCTATCAAGGGCTTTAATTTTGCCCTTAGTTTTTTATTTAATGGGCTAAACTAGCTAGCCTTTTTCTTTAAAACTGTTACCCCAACTACTAATATAAGGGGGAAAACAACTGCCGTTAGTATACCAACCTTTAATCCAGCCTCAGTAATGCTCAGGCTATGGATAAGGCCACTTAAAAAGCTGCCCCCTGCCCTTTGTACTGCATTAGACACTAGGCCCACAATCCCAGGACCTACTGAACAGCCAAGATCTCCTGCCAAGGCCAGGTAGGCAAACATGGCAGTCCCCCCCAAAGGAAATACCCTAGCCGTTAGACTAAAGATGCCAGGCCACATAAGGCCTACAAAAAGTCCTACAAGAGCACAGCCTACTAAGGATAGGTAGGGACTTTTAGAAAAGACTACAAGGAAATAGCTAGCGGCACAGCAGGCGCTACTAATAATCAGTGCCTTTCTAAGCTTTATTTTGCTACCAAAGATCCCATATAGGGTTCGTGACAGGCCCATGAAAACAGCAAAGGCCATAGGCCCTAGCAAATCTCCCAGGGTCTTTGATACACCAAGACCCAGCTCAGCAAAGAGGGAGGACCATTGCGACATGGCCTGCTCAGAGGCACCTGCACTAATCATCAGGATAATAAGCAACCAAAAGAAGCCAGAGGAAAAAAGCTTTCTCAAGGGTAGCTGCTTGCCCTCCTCTACTAACCTTCTTAAGGGTACCTTGGCAAATAAAAAGATATTAAAAAATGGTATTATGGCCCAAAGCATGGGCAGGTAATGCCAGTTGCTTGTACCAGCTGCTAGAAAATAAAGGGTTGATAGGATTACAACAGCAACATGACCCCAGCAGTAAAAGGAGTGGAGCAGGCTCATGGCCGATGCCTTTTCCTCGCCAGGTAGGGATTCTACTATGGGGCTAATTAGGACCTCAATTATACCGCCCCCTGTTGCATAAATCGTAACCGCTATTATTAGCCCCATATATGGGCTAGGCAGTATCCTAGGTAGGATACCTAGACAAAACAGGCCAAGGACAGTAAAGACATGGGCCGAGACTATCAGCTTGCGCCAGCCAATCTTATCTGCTAGCCTGGCTGCTATAAGGTCAACTGTTATCTGTACTCCAAAGTTTAAGGAAATTAAAAGGCCAATTGCCTCTAGTGAGATATCAAACTTTTTTTGAAAGGTAACAAACAAAAGAGGGGCCAGGTTATTTATAATAGCTTGTGTAATATAACCTAGCCAGCTTGCGTAAAGTGTATGTCTGTATGTAAATTTCATCTAATACCCCTTTATGACTCTTAATCTTTATCTTTGCACCCTAGTATTGTAGCATAAAAGTAGCCCTAGTAGGCCAGTAATAATTTTGCCCACCTTATACCAAGGTCACCCTACCTCTCTACCCTAGTGTCGGCAAAGACTGAACTGAGGTTAATTATTAGATCTGCATTTTCCCTTTTAGACTCATCTGTATAAATGTGGTCACCAAAGGAAAAGCTAGCTCTGTCCGGTAGGCTTGTTCTGCAAAAGGCACCACTGGCCTTGACATAGACCTTGGCATCCTTAGGTAGGATTATGTCAGCATCGGAGAATATGCTGTTTACCTCTATCTCCACCTGCCCGTCCCCTGGCTCAAAGGCTGATAAGTCTAGACTTGACCTAGAAAATACAATAGTATATTCATCTGAGTCTGCCCTATAGCTAAGTGACTTTTCACTGAAAATAATATTGTGGTTATCCACATAACCAGTGTTGCCTAAAAGAATAAATAGGCCAAGTAGGGTTAGGAAAAGACCAACAATGACCCTGGCTGTAGAAATATTTAGATTGAAAAAGTGCTTTAATAGTAGAAATATACCCGACAGAACCAGAAAAATACCCCAAAAATATGCTCTCATTTGATAACATCTCCCCTTAGATAATTAGTTTTCTTCTGTAACGAGCTGGTTTTTGATTTCACCCTCTTCCTTTCGGTAGATTAGCTTTGGAAGCAAGATATACACCAGTGGATACAAAAGGGCGCATAGTAGTATAGAAAATAAAACATCAAGTAGTGCATGCTGCTTTATAAACATAGTGGAGAGGGAAACTAGGACCATAACTATAAAGGATATAGGCGGTAGTAGCTTCCTCCTGGCAAAGGGCTCATACCTTACAAGGGCAATATGTATAGCTATAGCATCAAGTACATGCATGCTAGGCGCCACATTGGTGGGAGTATCGATAGAGTAGATAAAGGCTATTAGCCTTGAAAATATATCTGTCTCCACAATCTCTGGCCTTAGCCTCTGCCCGTTTGGGAAAAGGAAATATATGACCATACATATTGCGGTACCAAGAGCCATAAAACTACAAAGCTCAAAAAAGTCCCTTTTTGACTTTAGGCCAAAATAGATAGGTACAGCAAAAACGTATAAGTGCCAGAAGCAGTAGGCAACAACAAAATACTTTATAAAGGGAATATGGGTGTCAATATTCCGGTCCATATAGTATTTTGCCTCCACCGTAGCTCTAGCCAGAAAAATACTAGGTGTATTGCCAAAAAAACTAAAGCAAAAGAAAAATGCCTATACTTTTTAAATAGCTGTCCTTTCATAGCCTCTCTCTCTTATCCTTATAGTTCCTTTGTTAGTCTGCCCTAAAGCATTTTTCTTATAAATCCTAACACTTAAGTGTCTAGCACTGGCCCCTTTATTATACACCCTCCCTTGTAGTTTAGAAAGTGAATGCTAATTGTAGGAAAGATAAAGTTATGAAGGAATATGCGGGGCAGGTGCAGAACTATATTAAAACTAAGAGCCTATAATTTTACCAAAGGGCCAATTAGGTCTAGCTGTAGGCTAGATTATATATACCATTTAAGGAGGGTTATGCTTTATGCAATCACATTATGGTGATGTGGTCCTGATAACAGGGGCATCATCTGGGATTGGAAAGGCTTTGGCAGAGGGCCTAGCCGAAGAAGGACTTAAGGTCTACGGTACATCAAGACATGTGGAAGGCGAAGAAAGAGTTGTTTCTGAAAATGAGACCGGCGGTTTTTTCAAGCTTATAAGGTTAGATGTCTGTGATGATGAGTCAGCAAAGGCTGCTGTTGAATATGTAGCTAAAAAGGAAGGTCAAATAAATATTCTGATTAACAATGCGGGCTTTGGCGTAGCAGGTCCCATCGAAGAAACTACCAGCAAGGAGGCCATCTCCCAGCTTGATACCAACTTTTTTGGCATGCATAGGATGATACTAAATACACTGCCTATTATGAGAAAGCAAAACAAGGGCCTNATAGTAAATATAGGTTCAGTGGCCGGCCTTATATCTATTCCATATCAGGCCATGTATTGTGCTAGCAAGTATGCTGTTGAGGCCCTGTCAGAGGCCCTTAGGATGGAGGTAAAGGACTTTGGTATAAAGGTTACAGTAGTAGAGCCTGGAGATACTAAAACCGGCTTTCCCCTTAACCGCCAATATAGTGAAGAGTCTAAAGAATCAGCCTATAAAAATAGCCAGAAATCAGTAGAAAAGATGATGGAGGATGAGCTAAACGGGCCAGGACCTGAGACTGTTGTCAAGGTAGTCAAAAGGTTAATAAAGAGAAAAAACCCTCCTGTCAGGGTGACAGTGGGCTTTTCATACAAGCTTATTGTCTTTTTAAAGAGGCTACTACCCGCCAGGCTAGTGGTCTATGTAGTCTCAAAACTTTATACCTAAGCTAGTCTAAATAGAAAAATCCCTTTAGCCTGAAAAGAAAGGCCTAAAGGGATTTGTTTTAGGANTCAATTACTATATCAAACTTTTTNGCAGTACTAAGAGCAGTAAAGAATTTATCCTCAAGGGGTATCCATTCCCTCTTGAACCGCTCTAGCATTTGGGGTCCATTTCTACTTAGGATCCTTTGCTCCTGCTTTTCCTTGTCAATTGAAAGGAAAACTTTTAAATCTAAAATATCATACCATAGGGGGTGGCTACTATAGACACCCTCTATTATATTTAGTTTCTTTGGGCTGACCCTTACCGAATGGGAAAAGTCACCTGTCTTGCAGTCAAAAACCCGGTAGGAAAAGTCCTCCTGCCCCTTTATCTTTTCTATGACCTCTTTAGTAAATCTTTCATAATCGATATTGCCACCGACCTCCTCTAGCCTTTGAATGGTCCTTTGATGGTCCTGCAAGAAAAAGTCATCCATATGAAAGAGGTTGCAGTCGTAGCTTCCCTTTATAAGCTGGCCTAGCAGGGATTTACCGGCGCCACTTGGGCCGTCAATAGCTACTGTTACATACTCCTGCTTGGCTAGCAAGTCATTTATGGCAGTAAAGACAGGGTCAAATTGCTTTTTTAAGGCTTCATTTTTAGTCATTAGCCAGGCCCCTATATTAGCTTGGCCTTTTCAAGGCCTAATACAATGGCTGGTATTAGTACTAGCTGAAGGATAATACCAGGTAGTGCTGTTACAAAGGCCCCACTTATAAAGGCTGAAAGGGTCTCATTTGAAAGGCCCAATAAGGCTACATTAGCTATACCCATTACTAGCCTTCCTGCCAGCATAGCCCCTATTAGGGCTACAAAGATATTGGACTTTTTCCCCTTGTACAAAAGGCCTGCTACTATGCCATAGCTAGCCAGCTCAAGGGCCATGGATATGCCCACTGGATAAAGGGGTGGCCTAGCAGTTAGCAGGAGGGATATAAAGGGTAGGACAAGGCCTACAATACCTCCTAGGCTCCAGCCACATACAAGACCGCATAGGAGGACTGGAATATGCATGGGCAAAAATACAAGGCCTGATATTCCAAAGGAATGAAAGACCATAGGTAGCAATATCCCTATAGCTAAAAATAAGGCAGTCAATACCAGCTGTTTTGTTGTGATTTTCATGTCTATTCCTCCTATAGGTTTGTCTTAAAGTTTTTCTATTGCAATTTAGGGCAAACTAAAACTCAGCCGAGTTTGGAGTCCTGGGGAAGGGTATAACGTCCCTTATATTGGTCATGCCGGATAGGTACATTATTGCCCGCTCAAAGCCTAGACCAAAGCCAGCATGATGGGTACCTCCATACCTTCTAAGGTCCCTGTACCACCAGTATTCTTCCTTGTTCATTTGCAGCTCATCTAGCCTCTTGTCTAGAATTTCTATTCGCTCTTCCCTCTGGCTACCTCCGACAATCTCACCTACACCTGGTACGAGCAGGTCCATAGCTGCCACTGTCTTTTGGTCATCATTGAGCCTCATGTAAAAGGCCTTTATCTCCTTGGGGTAGTCAGTTACAAATACGGGACCCTTAAAGGTTTTTTCTGTTAGGTATCTCTCGTGCTCTGTCTGTAGGTCCATGCCCCATTTTACAGGATAGTCAAACTTCTCACCGGATTTTTCTAATAGGCTTACTGCCTCAGTATAGGTTATTCTCTTAAATTCTGAGTTTAAGACATTGTCAAGTCTTTCTAATAGGCCCTTGTCTATAAATTTGTTGAAAAAGTCCATTTCCTCTGGAGCATTTTCAAGGCAATAGTTAATTATAAATTTCATCATATCCTCTGCTAAGTCCATATCGTCCTCTAGGTCTGCAAAGGCCATCTCCGGCTCTATCATCCAAAACTCAGAGGCATGCCTAGCGGTATGGGAGTTTTCTGCCCGGAAGGTTGGACCAAAGGTATATACATTACGAAAAGCCAAGGCAAAGGCCTCAGCTGGTAGCTGGCCACTGACGGTTAGGTTTGTTAGCTTGCCAAAAAAGTCGTCCTCATAAGTGGGCCTGCCCTGGTCATCCCTGGCCATTTTATCAGGGTCTAGGGTTGTAACCTTAAACATTTCACCTGCTCCCTCGGCATCTGCTGATGTGATAATGGGAGTATGAACATAGACAAAGTCCCTTTCCATAAAGAACTTATGTATGGCATAGGACAGGATGGACCTTAGCCTAAAGACCGCTGAAAAGGTGTTAGACCTGGGCCTTAGGTGGGCAATAGTCCTTAGGTATTCAAAGGTATGCCTCTTTTTCTGAAGAGGGTAGTCAGAGGGGCTAGGACCTTCTACCGTGATCTGGTCTGCCTTTAGCTCAAAGGGTTGCTTGGCCCCTGGCGACTCAGTCAGTACTCCCTCAGCTATAATGGCCGAACCAACCCCAAGCCTTGCTACCTGGTCAAAGTTGTCTATCCTATCTGCCTCAAAAACCACCTGCAGATTCTTGAAATAGGAGCCATCGTTTAGGTCAATAAAACCAAACACCTTGGAATCCCTAATATTGCGTATCCAGCCTCCAAGCTTTATGGTCTTGCCATAATAAGCTTGTGGGTCCTTGAAAAGCTCTTTGATAGTTATAAATCCCTCTCTCACTTTTAAGTCTCCTTCTTTTATATGATTATCTAAGGGCTACTGGGGAGGTATAGATTATCTGCCCTCCTCTTGGCCTAGTTGCTACCAATCTTTTCAATACATTATATAGAAAGCCAGCCTAAAAAGCAATTACAATGATTAGTAGTGGACCTGTTTTCTAATAGCCGGCAATATCCGCGAGGCAGTGACTGTTACTATAGCACACTTTATCAGGTCAAAGATGATAAATGGGGTCACCCCTAAATTTATAGCCTTTACTAGGGATATTCCCTCCCCCGGCTCAGCAAGCCGGTTTACCATCATATATAGGTANGGAACACCTAGTAGATAGGTTGCTGCAAGGCCTACAAGGGAGGCAATTCCTATCCTAAGCAGGCTAGGCCTTTTAACATGGTGGACTATAAGGCCTATTAGGTAGGCACAAAGGGCAAAGCCTAGAATAAAGCCAAAGCTGGGCTGAAAAATATAGCCTATGCCTCCACCCCTTGTAAATATAGGAAGGCCTACTAGGCCTATGGCTATGTATAGTAGCTGGGATACCAGGCCCATTTTAGGTCCTAATAAGATACCTGCATAGGCACAGAATAAAAACTGTAGAGAAAAGGGGACTGTTGCAGTTGGGATGTTTAAAAAGGCACCTATTGCTGTTAGGGCTGTAAAAAGGGCTGTAAGTACTAGCTGCCTTGCCCTAACTGGTCCCTTGTTTATTTTATCTTTGGTCATGGATGTCGTCTGCCCCTTCCTATGTTTTATGATAGCTAAATAATATCCTTATACTCTTAGGCTCTCTTAGCACTAG
>JGI24714J26587_10002095_pt1 | contig 13476 bp, 10 predicted proteins | sample BioPla4DNA2_FD_26587 | JGI IMG/M metagenome (IMG submission 26587)
CCGCCTACCGATAGTGCAAAAAGAGCCTTTGACGTGTTTCCGACTACCGACAATGTAAAAGACATCAATCCACCTCGCTCGTTGCAGATTGTGACTGGTCTCTTTTTGCCCCGCTTGAAGCTGTTCATTTAAGTTTTTCTTCAATCCCTAAGTGAACGCTTCTTTTGCGGGGCTTTTTTTGTAATTAAATAATGAATATTGTATAGTTTTGGTTTATAATAAATAGAAATGTTTAAATAATCTATTATTCTATTTCAACAGTTGTTGTAAGTAATTTATAATGTCTAAAGATAAGGGGTGGAAGCAATTTTTAAAGGGATAAAAGGAGCTATCTTTGATTTAGATGGAACCATAGTAGATTCAATGGGTGTATGGCTAAATGTTGACATACATTACCTACAGAAAAGAGGTTTTGAAGTTCCAGCAGATTTGACGGAGCAACTTCAAGGACTTACATTTAAGGACTGTGCCATATATTTCAAGAAGCGATTTGGTCTATCTGAGTCCATTGACGAGATAATGGATGAATGGAATAGAATGGCCTATGATGAATACGCTCATAATGTTAAATTAAAGCCAGGCGTAAGAGAGTATCTTTCCTACCTAAAGCAAGAAGGCATCAAAATTGCTTTGGCTACTTCCAATATTCCTGAGCTTTTATATGCTACATTGAAAAACAATGATATTTTGCATTATTTTGATTCCATATCCACAGTAGGTGAGGTTAGCAGAAACAAAAACTTTCCTGATATTTTCTTATTAGCAGCTAAAAAAGTGGATTTAAACCCTATGGAGTGTGTAGTATTTGAGGATATTCTACCGGCTATACTTAGTGCAAAAAGTGTAGGCATGAAGACAGTAGGGGTATATGATAAGCATTCAGAGCATGACCTGGAAAAGATAAAAAAGCATGCTGATATATTTATCTATAATTTTGAGTCTTTAATGAAGTAGGAGTATTACAATGAATAGATTTCAATTAAAATTATTGATGCTATTGTTAATGGTAATAGATCATATTGGTTTCTTTTTACCCAATACCCCTCTATGGCTTAACTATATTGGAAGGCTAGTAGCGCCAGTATTTTTCTTTTTGCTGGTGGATGGTTTTTTCCATACCAGCAACAGATATAACTATGCCAAGAGATTAATGGTAGCAGCAGGTGTAATGGCTACGGGGAATCTTTTAGTTTCTATCTTGTTTCCTATGGGGGATAAGCCTATAGGGCCCTTTATGTATGTAGTAGCTATAATTTTAGTTATTATTCTAGCCATAATCACCTGGCTAACTTACAAATCTTCTGCCTATGATGGAAGAAGGATACTTTTTACCGGTATTATGCTGGCATTAAGTCCTCTTTTATTTAATGATCTCTTTGAGATAAACAATAATATATTTCTCCCTATGGCTTTAGGCATAATTATATTAAATACTATAGAGTATGACAAGGAAGTAAAAAGCAGCACCCAAAACACTCTAACCATAGTAGGCATATTGTTTATTACAGCCTTTACAGAAGGCTCCTTGCTGATCTCCTTTATGATTCTCATCTTTTATTATTTTAGAAATGATAGGAGAATGCTAATTATTTCTTATATTGTATTATCATTGATATTTACTATTAGTGATTTTAGCTATCAGGGACTATTTATAGAAAATTATCAGTGGATGATGGTATTTGCTCTGCCTTTTTTCTTTATATATAATGGTAAAAAAGGTAGGGATGTTAAATATATATTTTATGCATTTTATCCCTTGCACATATGGATACTTTATATTATAGGCTTTTTTATGCAAAAATAGGTTGTTGGTTAGGAGGAAATGAGTATGAGTCAAAAGATAAGAATAGGTATTGTGGGCTATGGTAATTTGGGTAAAGGTGTAGAGGCTGCCATTGGCTATAATCCTGATATGGAATTAGTAGCTGTATTTACTAGGCGTGATCCTAATAGTATTAAGCTAGTAACTTCTGGTATAGAAGCAGTAAATATATCAGAAGTAGAGTCCTATAGAGATAAAATAGATGTAATGATACTCTGCGGTGGTTCGGCTACAGATTTACCTGAGCAAGGGCCTTATTTAGCAAAAATATTTAATACGGTGGATAGTTATGATACTCATGCCAAGATTCCTGAGTATTTTGCAAAGATAGACGCTGCTGCCAGAGAGGGTGGAAACCTTTGCATGATTTCAGTTGGATGGGACCCAGGCCTTTTTTCTATAAACCGCTTAATACAGGAGGCTATTTTACCTAAAGGAAATACATACACTTTTTGGGGCAAAGGAGTAAGCCAGGGGCACTCAGATGCAGTCAGAAGGGTGCCGGGAGTTAAAGACGCAGTTCAGTATACTATACCTATTGAGGACGCTTTAAGTAGAGTTAGAAAGGGAGAAAATCCAGAGCTAAGTACTAGAGAGAGGCATCTTAGGNACTGCTATGTAGTAGCTGAGCAGGGAGCGGACAAAAGGGAGATAGAGCATCAGATTAAAACTATGCCCAACTACTTTGCAGACTATGAAACTGAGGTTACCTTTATTAGCCAAGAAGAGTTGAAAGAAAAGCATTCTGGAATGCCCCATGGAGGAATAGTTATTAGAAGTGGTGTAACTGGTGTTGAAGAAAATAACAATCAAATTGTTGAGTTTGCATTAAACTTAGAGAGCAATCCAGAGTTTACTGGCAGCGTATTAACTGCCTATGCTAGGGCAGTATATAGAATGAGCAAGGAAGGGCAAATGGGAGCAAGGACAGTTTTTGATGTCCCGCCCGCATATTTATCCATAAAATCTCCAGAGGAATTAAGAAAAGAATTACTATAAAAGGCTTTATTTTTACAGCAAGAAAATATTTGCCTTTTGACACTCCTCAATAATCTCATCAGACCAAATAGAAGCTTGGACTTCACCTATATGAGCCTTGCCCAGGAAGAACATACACATTCTGGACTGTCCTATACCTCCTCCTATGGTATAGGGCAGTTTTCCTTCTAATAGTTCCCGATGGTAGTCCATGGATAACCTATCTTGACAGCCTGCTATAAGGATTTGTTCCTTAAGGCTTGTTTCATCAACTCTGATTCCCATAGAGGATAGTTCTATAACCTGATTAAGCACAGGATACCAAAAGAGTATGTCTCCGTTTAAGTTCCAATCGTCATAGTCAGGTGCTCTATGGTCATGAGGCTTACCTGAATTTAGGGTATGACCAATTTGCATTAGGAATACTGCGCCTTTGGCTTTGGTAATCTCATTTTCCCTTTGCTCTGGTGTTAAATCAGGATAGAGATCTTCAAGTTCTTGAGTAGTTATGAAGAAAATATCCTCGGGCAAATAAGATTCCAATTTTGGATATAGATCGCATATATATTTTTCAGTTTTCTTAAAAACCTTATAAATCTTTTTAACAGTGGTTTTTAGGGTGTCCATATTTCGTTCTTCTTTGGATATTATTTTTTCCCAATCCCACTGATCAACATAGATGGAATGAAGGTTGTCTAGCTCTTCATCCCTTCGGATAGCATTCATATCTGTATAGAGGCCTTCTCCTAAGTAAAAGCCATAACGCTTTAAGGCAAACCTTTTCCATTTAGCCAATGAATGAACAATTTCTGCTGTACCGCCAACGGCTTTTACATCAAAGGAAACGGGTCTTTCGACTCCACTTAGATTATCATTAAGCCCAGTCTCAGGTCTTACAAAAAGGGGCGCAGATACCCTTGTTAAATTAAGTTCATCAGCTAATTGCCTTTCGAAATAATCCTTTAAAAATTTTATGGCTGCTACTGTCTGCCTTACATCAAGTTTTGATTTATATTTTGGTGGAAAATATGTTTTGCATACTGTTTGCATGAAAGTATGAACCCCCTAGAAATTTATAGCTTAGATTATAACACTATTAGCAAGTAAACTCCAGTATTTTTTGCATATATTCTGACTAATGCCATCTAAGACCTTTAGGATAATGATTTTTGAGCATTCCATTTGATGCTTTTGCCCAGCCGAGGGAGTAGCCCTCTACCATAACTAGAACCCAGCCTCTATAGTCATTTGAAATTGATATTGTATCTCCTTTTAAATAAGCCTCTATGGCAGGAGAAGATGCTCCAAAGGATATACTCTGTTTCACATCCTGGGCTCCCAAAAAGAGAGCTAAAGCATGGGAAGGTTCAAATCTTTTTTTCATTAGGGTGCCCAAATGTAGGCCCGGCCTTACTATTCTTAAGCCGTCTAGGCCAGCAATATCAGCAGAAGGAAGGATATACAGCTGCTGTCCAAATTTTATAAGGTTTTCGCTTGGAACAATATTTAAGTATTGTTCACAGAATTCTAGGTAATATTTGATATCCTCCTTGGTAGGAATTAGTTTTTTTATCTTTTCAGCAAATAGCGATTTAGCAGTTGGGACAAATTCATGCTTGTCTATATCTGCCTTGTTAGCTTTTTTCATTATGGCTATAAAATGCCCCTCTCCTTTTAGCTTATGGGGCCATAACCTAATGGTACGATTTATATGGGCTTCCTGGTTATTAGTCCATTGAATTGTTCCTCTGTTGAAAGCTGGATGGATCATAGGGCTCTCTACTAGTTCAAAATCACTGTATTTTTTCAAAAACTTTTCTATAACCTGTTCATTTTCTTCTGGTGAGAAGGTACATGTGGAATATACCAAAATTCCTCCTGGCGCAAGCATCTTCTGGGCATCCTCTAAAATGTCCATTTGTCTAGCAGCACACATAACTACATTGTCGAGGCTCCACTCATCACAGGCTTGAGGATTCTTTCGAAACATACCTTCTCCAGAACAAGGTGCATCCACCAGTATGCGATGAAAGAAGCCTTCAAACCTCTGGGCTAGGTTAGCAGGGGTTTCATTGGTAACTATGGCATTTTTTATTCCCATCCTCTCTATATTTTGGGATAGTACCTTTGCCCTTGAGGGATGAATTTCATTGGATATTAGAAGCCCTGTATTTTTCATGGCCGCAGCTATATGGGTAGATTTACCTCCCGGGGCAGCACAAAGATCCAATACCCTTTCACCTGGTTGTGGATCCAATAAAGGCGCCACTGCCATGGCACTAGGTTCTTGAATATAGTATAGGCCAGCTTCATGGTAGGGATGTTTGCCAGGTTCATCGACAGGACAATAATAGAAACCATCCTGGGTCCATGGAACTGGTTCCAGATTGAATTGGCAAAGAGATAGAAATTTTTGCTGATCAATTTTTAATGAATTAACTCGTAAGGCCGAAGCCTTAGGCTTTTCATAGCTTTTTATAAAGTCATGGTACTCAGAGCCTAATAAGCTTTCCATCTTTTTGGTAAAATCAATTGGTAGTTTGGTCATATTATCACCTTGTTTTACTTATTATAGCATACACTTCTCATAGCACATATTAATATCCACATATTGATATCAATGAACCAATGTTATATTTTAATATCAATATGTAGTGCTAGTCCAAAAGTTCATACCCATCATTATAAGGGCTATTGATAAATTAGTGTTGGAATGAACGTTCAATAGCCATTATGTATATGTTATTGAACTAGCCCATCATGTTAATATCATATATTATATGAGATTTTACATGCAATAAGTAGACAAAATCATGGCTTTTTGTTAAGATATGAAAGAATAGGGTTATAGTCTGAAAAATGAAAGATTTTGAATCTTGATTGTAATCTTACATAAGTTTGGAAGGTAAAATATAAGGAGGAAGTTTCATGAGTGTCACACTGGTTAAAGAGATATACAGGGATGCTGAGAAATTTAAGGATAAAATGGTTACACTTTCCGGATGGGTTAGGACAGTAAGGGCATCAAAAAGATTTGGATTTATTGAGTTAAACGATGGTAGTTTCTTTAAGAATATTCAGATAGTATACGAGGACAATTTGGACAACTTTAAAGAGATATCTAAATTTAATGTTGGGTCTGCTATTAGAGTAGAAGGACAACTGGTTCTAACCCCAGAGGCCAAGCAACCCTTTGAAGTAAAGGCAACTAAGGTAGTGCTAGAAGGTGGTTCTACTCCAGATTATCCTTTGCAGAAAAAGAGACATTCCTTTGAGTTTTTAAGGGAGATTGCTCACTTAAGGGCCAGAAGCAATACTTTCTCTGCAGTTTTTAGAGTGCGTTCAATAGCAGCTTATGCTATCCATAAGTTCTTTAATGAGAGGAATTTCGTTTATGTTCATACCCCTATTATTACTGGCAGTGATGCAGAAGGGGCAGGACAGATGTTTAAGGTTACCACTTTAGATGCAGACAACCTGGTGTTAGACGAGTCAGGCAAGGTGGATTATTCTCATGACTTCTTTGGCAAGAAAGTAAATCTAACAGTAAGTGGGCAGCTGGAAGGTGAAGCCTTTGCCCATGCCTTTAGAAATATATACACCTTTGGGCCCACCTTTAGGGCGGAAAATTCAAATACTCCAAGGCATGCCGCAGAGTTTTGGATGTTGGAGCCTGAGATGGCCTTTGCAGATTTAGACGATAATATGGCTTTAGCAGAGGACATGCTAAAATATATTATATCCTATGTTTTAGAAAATGCGCCTGAAGAGATGGAGTTCTTCAATAAGTTTATAGAAAAGGGACTTCTAGACAGACTCAATTTAATAGTAAATTCAGAATTTGGAAGGATTACCTATACAGAAGCCATCGATATTTTGCAAAAATCAGGGCAGCAATTTGAATTTCCTGTAGAGTGGGGCTGCGATTTACAGACTGAGCATGAGCGCTACCTATCGGAAAAGGTGTTTAAAAAGCCAGTATTTGTAACTGATTATCCTAAGGATATAAAGGCATTTTATATGAGGTTAAACGATGATGGTAAGACCGTGGCAGCCATGGATCTCTTGGTTCCTGGTGTAGGTGAAATTATAGGTGGCAGCCAGAGAGAAGAACGACTAGATGTATTAGAGATGCGCATGGATGAGTTAGGCATGAAAAAAGAAGATTACTGGTGGTATCTAGAGCTTAGAAAATATGGGGGAACTAAACATGCTGGATACGGACTAGGATTTGAAAGAGCAATTATGTATATGACTGGAATGAGCAACATCCGCGACGTAATTCCTTTCCCTAGAACTGTAAGATCAGCGGAATTTTAGGATATATGGTGATCTATAATTAACTGGTTACACTATATAGGTTATAGATGTTTGCAAATTGAAAATAAAAAGTAGAAAAGGTTATAATGAGATATTGATTGAAGGAAAAATGGATTATATAATCCATTTTTCCTTGTATATGCATATTAATGGAATAAAAATGAAATATATTTAATTATAGTAAGGAGATATAGAATTGGGAAACAATCCAGTAGTAGAACAGGTATTTGTACTATTTCTTACAATGATAGTAGGTATGATAGCAGCCAAGCAAAACATTATTGATGACCATGCAAGAAAAAAACTATCGGAGTTGCTTTTATACATTACCTCCCCCTTTTTAGTTATATCATCTTTTAATTTTAAGTTTTCATCGGATATGTTGGTAAACGCAGGAATAGTTTTTGCTTTCTCAATAGCAACTCACTTGTTTGCAGTATTTTTGGGGAAATTATTATTTGCTAAATATCCTTACGAAAAACAGAGTGTACTGAAATTTATATTGGTTTTTTCAAATTGTGGCTTTATGGGATTTCCTGTTTTGGAAGGCTTATTTGGGAAAACAGGAGTTTTTTATGGCTCTATTTATGTTGCTGTATTTAATATTTTCATTTGGACCTATGGAGTGATGCTATTTAGTAAAGGAAGTCGGCAAAGTTCTGTAATAAAAGCTTTGATAAACCCTGGTATTGTATCAGTGGTAATTGGTTTGTTTATTTTTTTATTTTCCATTGAACTTCCAAAGCCCCTTCTTCAAACCTTGGATATGGTTGGAAGCATGACGTCACCAATATCTATGCTTATAATAGGTGCTATATTAGCCAATACCAACTTAAAGGATGTCTTTACAGGTTTTGAAGTATATTATGGAACTGTACTCAGACTTATTATTATGCCTTTAATTGCCATTTTAGCTTTAACTCTAATGGGGACAGATAGGGAATTGCTTAGAATATGCGTGGTATTGGTAGCCATGCCTGCAGCAGCTAATACAGTCATATTTGCAGAAAAATATGAGGCTAACTCCCTATTAGCCTCCCGTTGTGTGGCATTATCCACTATTTTGTCAATTGTTACTATTCCTCTTATAATGATGTTTATATAAACAACTGCATATTGGAGCTAATGGCATCCCGTAAATAATCCTGGGCTGTAACTACTTGCAGCTCTGGAATGAGCTCCTCCTTCTTAAGTCCCATTATATCCATTGACAATTTACATCCAAAGAATGTCACTTTATTATCTCTTGCTTCCTGGATAAGATCTATAAGCCGGGGAGCATTTTTATTTTTCATCATATTAACAAGCATTTGTTTACCAAGGCCACCCATGTTCATTTTTGATAGAGGTAGGGTTTCTGGATCATCAGGTATGACGGAGCCAAATATTTTCTCATAGAAGCTTTTATCGTTTTCCAGACTTTTATCAGGCTGTCTCATTAAAAGCATGCCCCAAAAAGCAAAGAACATGGTAACATCTAAACCAATATCCTTGGCGCTATTTGCAAGAATAAAGCCGGCCAAAGCTTTATCATAGTCACTGCTAAACATAAGTAGGTTCACCTTTTTGTTCATTAACTAAATTTCCTCCTTTGTTGTCATCTTCTACTGTTGATGATTCAATATTTTCCTCCCCTGTTGTTATCTTGTCCGGAAAATAGGAAAGTATGAAAAAGAAGTAAATACTAGATCGGCCTGTATTTATCCCTATATTCATTTGGATTGAGGGCAATTTCCCAGAGTTTGTCTACCAGAATATCAATTTCCTCTTTGGTATTGTAGAGCCCAAAACTAACCCTAACCATACCAGCATAAGGGGATTTAAAAGTTTTAATTTGTTTTTGGATTTCCTCAGGTGATAGGCCTAAAAGTTTTTGTATATATGGGTGTGCACAAAAACAGCCACTGCGAACAGATATGGCCGCTTCATATGACAGGGCACTAGCAACCAAGCCATGGGGCAGATCCTTGATGTTAAAGCTAATAATAGCTACGCGATTATCTAAATTCTCAATATCACCATATATTTTTATATTTGGTATGCAAATCATCTTACTGATGGCATATTTGGTCAAAACTCTTTCATAAGCTTCTATATGATCCATACCTATAGAGGTTAAAATGTCTATGGCAGTGGATAAGGCTACCACACCCATGAGATTTGGGGTTCCAGCTTCCTCTTTATAAGGTGAATCTGCCCAGCAAACAAAGTCATGGGTAACTGCCTTAACCGTGCCTCCCCCTGTTAATTCTGGAGCTCCATACTTAAAAAACTCTTTTGGACCAATAAGAACACCTATGCCAAAGGGTGCATACATTTTATGGCCAGAGAAAGTTAAGAAGTCTATGTGTTCAGGTGAATAGAAAGGTTTCATATCTACGGGGACATGGGGTACTAATTGTGCTCCATCAACCAATAATTTGGCACCGTGACTATGCGTCATTTCCGCAATTTTATGTATGGGATTAATATATCCAGTTACATTGGAAGCGCCCGTTATAGCTACCAAGGCAACCTTGTCTCCATATTTTCGGAGCTTATTTTCCAGATCATCAAGCATGAGTCTACCCTTATTATCTATACATATATAATCTACATGAAACTTATCCCGCCATGGTAAATCATTGGAATGATGTTCCATATCTGAACATAGAACTACCTTTTTTTTATTAGTATTCCATAGTCTATAGGCAACCTTGTTGATAGCTTCTGTAGTGTTTTTGACAAAAATTATATCGTGAACAGTAGGACTGGCTTTTACAAAGGATGCTATCTTGTATCTGGCCATTTCATAGATATGAGAGGATAGTTGGGATTTATATCCTGCCCCCCTATGGATAGATGAGTACCAGGGTGCAAAACNACATATACTATTTATTACTGCTTTAAAAGGTGGAGTGGTGGCAGCATTATCAAAATTGATAGCAGTAGCCATCATTCCATTACCAAGAGGCACTTTGGTATCAAGGCCTACCACCTGATTCCTCCACCGCTGCAGTGTGGGCTTATTGATCAACATCCTTACCCCCCTTACTAACACCATATCATCATAGTATTCTTTAGGGGAAAAGGATGTTACCATGTAACTATTGCTTTTGATTAGTGAACCATATCCACTTGAACAGGCTGCCTTGTTTCTATAGACGAAAGAATATCAAATACCATCTTAAGGTCACCATAGCCCTTTTCTGGTGTAGATAGTATCTGTTGATTGCCTGTTAAAGCTTCGTAGAAGTTCAATAATTCATTATAATAACCTCTACCAGGCTGATAGTTTATTTGCTCGCTGCTTCCGTCAGCATAATTAACGTATATGGTACCACTAGTTTTTTCTTCTAGATATATTTCTCCCTGGGTACCATAGATTCGAAGTCCCACCTTTGGTTTTTGAAGTTCCTTGGCATGGCTGGTATAATTATACTGGCCAATTACTCCGCTTTTAAAGAGTATCTGGACATTAATGGATTTATAAGGGCTAAATTCCTCTTGTTGGGCTTGACCTAATGCGCATACACATTCAACTGCACCGAAAATATGGCGCAGGGCAGCAATATCATGTATACCAGCATCTAGGAAGGTACCGCCTCTGTAATTGGGATATTGACGCCATTCTGTGGCTGCAAAGGTGTTGCCCTTCATTTCTTCCTTAAAATCTACCATATTATTTTGGATAAAGTATATGACATCGCCAATTTTGCCTTGACTTATAATATCCTTGATAAAATTGTTTTCTTCGTTATATCTGTAATTTTCAGCTACCATGACCTTGACAGGCTTTTTGTGAGACAGTTCTACTAATTTTTTAGCACCCTCTAAAGTAGCGGCAAGGGGTTTTTCTGCTATTAAGTTCTTGCCAGACTCAATAACCGCTTCAGCAATCTCAAAATTATCCTGTATGGGAACCAATACATCTACAGCATCCAAATCATTTCTTTTTAGCATTTCTCTATAATCCTGATAAACATTTTCTAAACCTAGATTAATGCTATTGGCAAAATTCTCAGCATCTTCTTTCGTGCGGTTGCATACAGCTACTACTTCATATTTGTCTCCTAACTCTTGGATGGCAGGCCAATGAAGGCGTTCCCAAGCCATACCAGTTCCTATAACTCCTAATCTTATCCTTTGCATTGTTTTTTCCTCCTTTTTAGTGTAAAATATTAAATTAAGCAATTAGCAGTAGGTTTTTCAAGAAAAATAGCTCCTTAGTTTCTAAATCAGTGATAATGCCAAGGGTCAATAGCCCATTATGATCATATAGTGCCAGCCTATCCATGTGGAAAAATTCTTATATTAGTATGCTCAAAAAAGATGTTTAAATTTATACTTGACAAAATCCAGCTTTTTGGAGTATTATGAAATATGCTGGATATTTGTGAATTTTTAAATAAAAAGCTATGAATGGGACAGTAGTAAAGGAGTTTTGTTTTCAGAGAGATAATCATTTGGTGAAAGATTATCACAAAACCCTTTGTGAAGATCACCCAGGAGCTGGATATCTGAACCCATAACTTTGTTGTGTCATTAGGATATCACGCAGAGGTGCGTTAAACCAAAATGAGCGATAGGCATACTTATATCTATAATTATGCCTATAAGCTGGGTGGTAACACGGCATGGTCGTCCCTGAGTTTTTAACTCAGGTTTTTTTATTATATAGGAATAAATTAGTGTTGAGAATATAGATAGAAAGGAAGATGAAGCATGGGAGTGTTCAAACCTCTGTCCAATCTGCCCGTTAGTGAAAGCGAGAAAAAGATTGCGGAATTTTGGGAAGAGATTGATATTCTTCAAAAGAGCATAGATAGCCGAGAAGGAAAAAAACCCTTTATCTTCTATGAAGGTCCGCCCACAGCTAATGGTCGCCCTGGTATTCATCACGTTATCTCCAGGACTTTAAAGGATATTGTGTGTAGATATAAGACCATGACAGGACATCAGGTAAAGAGAAAAGCTGGTTGGGATACCCACGGACTGCCTGTAGAAATAGAGGTNGAAAAACAACTAGGTTTAAAGAATAAACAAGAGATTGAGGAATATGGTATTGAAAAGTTCAATCAAAAATGTCGTGAATCTGTATTTACCTATGAAAAACAATGGCGTGAAATGACCAAGAGAATGGGATATGAGATTGATCTGGATAATCCCTATATTACTCTTGATAACGATTATATAGAAACTGAATGGTGGATATTGGACAAGTTTTTCAAAGAGGGGTATATCTACGAAGGACATAAGATACTACCCTATTGTTCCCGTTGTGGTACTGGGCTTGCTTCCCACGAAGTTGCTCAAGGATACAAGGAAATAAAAACTGATACGGTGTATGTAAAATTTAAGCGTAAAGATGCTGACGAATACTTCCTAGTATGGACTACTACTCCATGGACTTTGGCATCTAACGTTGCACTCACTGTAAACCCAGAGGAGACCTATCTAAAGATCAGGCACAAGGGTGAAGTATACTATGTGGTGAAGCCTTTGGTTCAGCAGGTGGTAGGTGAGGATTATGAAGTTATAGAGGAGATAAAGGGTAAAGAACTGGAGTATGTGGAATATGAACAGCTTATGCCCTTTGTCAGTGTTCCCGAAGGCAAAAAAGCCTTTATAGTAACCTTAGCCGATTACGTAACCGTTGAGGATGGTACTGGTATAGTTCATACTGCTCCTGCCTTTGGTGAGGATGACTATAATACAGGTGTAAGGTATGATTTGCCAGTATTGCAGCCCGTAGATGAGGACGGAAAGTATATCGAAACTCCTTGGAAGGGCACCTTTGTAATGGATGCTGATCCTGAAATTATAAGATGGCTGGCTGAGGAAGGTAAGCTTTTTAGAAAGCAAAAGGTAGCCCATAACTATCCTCATTGTTGGAGATGTCAGACCCCACTACTTTATTATGCAAAGCCCAGCTGGTACATTGAGATGACCAGACTTAAGGAAAAATTAATCGAAAACAATAATAATGTAGAATGGTATCCTTCCTTTGTGGGAGAGAAAAGGTTTGGAAACTGGCTAGAAAACCTTAATGACTGGGCTATCTCTAGAAGCAGGTATTGGGGTACACCCCTTAATATTTGGAGATGTGAATGTGGCCATGATGAGAGTATTGGCTCCCGAAAGGAATTGGTAGAGCGGGCCATTGAGGATATAGATGAGAACATTGAGCTTCATAGGCCCTATGTGGATGAGGTCCATATAGAGTGTCCAAAATGCGGTGGCACCATGACCAGGGTTAAAGATGTAATCGACTGCTGGTTTGATAGCGGTTCCATGCCCTTTGCTCAGCATCATTATCCCTTTGAAAACAAGGAAAAATTTGATGAGCTTTTCCCTGCAGATTTTATATGCGAGGG
>JGI24714J26587_10002101_pt1 | contig 13467 bp, 10 predicted proteins | sample BioPla4DNA2_FD_26587 | JGI IMG/M metagenome (IMG submission 26587)
ATATATTCTATAGCTTCATCAGCAATCTCCCTATCCAATATAACTGCCTGTTCTGAAGCGCATATCATACCGTTGTCAAAGCTCTTGGAAAGAATCAGATCAGTTACAGCCCTTCTGATATCTGCAGTCTTTTCAATATAACAGGGAACATTACCTGGTCCAACACCAAGGGCAGGTTTTCCGCAGCTATAGGCTGATTTCACCATTCCTGATCCACCAGTTGCTAGTATTAGTGATACGTCAGGATGAGCCATCAAGGTCTGGGTCGCCTCCAGGGCAGGTTGCTCTATCCACTGAATGCAGTGCTTGGGAGCTCCTTCCGCTATTGCTGCCTCCAACATTACTCTAGCCGCCTCACTGCTGCATTTTTGTGCTGATGGATGAAAGGCAAAAATTATAGGGTTTCTGGTCTTCATAGAAATTAGGGCCTTAAACATTGTAGTAGAGGTAGGATTGGTTACCGGAGTAACCCCTGCTATTACGCCTACTGGCTCTGCCACTTCCACATAATCTTCTAATTCATTCTCTTCTATAACGCCTACTGTCTTTTCATATTTTATACTATGATAGACATATTCAGTTGCAAAAAGGTTTTTTATGACCTTGTCCTCATAAACTCCTCTTTTTGTCTCTTCTACTGCCATTTTGGCTAGCTCCATATGTTTTTCCAGACCAGCCAAAGTCATGGCTTTAACTATGCGGTCCACCTGTTCTTGGGACATGGTCATAAACTCCGCTAAGGCTTCTTGAGCCTTTTCTACCAAAGAATCAATGTTGGCTTTTATTTCTTCCATATTTTTTTCTTTGATATTCTTCGTTTTATCAACCTCTCTTTTCATACCTTTCTATCCTTTCTTTAAAATTTAAAAATTTATATTATCAGGCTTCCTTGGGAATGCCTGACATTCTCATATATCATGTAAAATTGCTTATTTGCTGCCTATTACAGCCATCATTAGATAATTGTTAATTTTTTAACTATATAGGTTAAAAAAATATTTTCCGGGAAATTGTTTTGCATAAAACCACGGAAATCTATTTAGTTTCACCATTTTTCTCCAATTAAGTGGTTCTTTTATCTTAAATTACTAAAAATTAACCCAATATAATTATATGGCATTGTTAAATATTTGTCAATGGTTTTTGTGAAAAAAAGCATAAAAAAACTACCTCATTACACAAGAGGTAGTTTCATTGATCAAATCCAAATACTCATTAATATTTAAAAATAAATATATATGGCTAAATCCAGAATTTATCTTTTGGTGCCTCTAAAGAAATTTTCTTACCAATACCTTTTAATTCAGAAATTTCATATATTTTCTCAGCAAAATATATATCGTGCATAGATAGACCAATATTATAGACTATTATTCGTTCCGCATCACTGGTCCTACCCTCTGCTGAGCCTGCTATTACATCTGAAACTTCAGCAAATCTCTTAAACTGGCTAAAGTATTTAAATCCTTTTACATGATCAGTATCATCAGCAAATACCTTATCAAAAAACAAATCACAATTCATAAAGCCCCTAGTATGGATAGGAACGACTAGACAGCCTTCATCAAAGCAGCTATCATCACAAATATCCTGATCAAAATAAGTAACAGAGGATATAATGACATCACTTCCCTGTACAGTATCACTATATGAATCACATAACACAAACTCAATATTATCTGAACCAGGCAGATTCTCCGCATATTCTTGAAACAATATGTGCTGATCTTTATACTTTTTTAGCTTGAGTTGAAATTTCCTATCTGGGAATAATGAAAGCAAAACCTTTAGCGTTGCCCTGGCTTGATTGCCTAAGCCAATCATTCCAATCTTACTAAAATTCTTTTTAGCAAAAAGCTTAATAGAGTGTGCCGCTACTGCACCTGTACGCATAGTGGTTATATAATTACCATCCATTATGGCTTTAATGTTCCCAGTATTATAATCATACAGCATAATTTGACTGTCTAGTGAAGGGCTCCTGGATGGATATCGGGTAACAATCTTTACTCCGCCTATGTTGCATTGTGGAACTAAAGACGGCATAACATTATAAAATACTTCTTCTGTAGGCTTCATACTGATTTTTGCAGGTAAAATCACACTATTTTTAGTCTCCAGCATATAGGATACCCAATTGTAACACTGAATGGGTTCAATATCTAAACTCATAATATCTAGATGGGTTAGAATCTTCATAGATATATCTCCCCCTACGTATTTATATAAATTATACTAAAATCTCTTTTAATGCATTAACTAGTTTTTGATTTTCCTCAGGACGCTTAACCGCTACNCTTATATACTCCCCATTAAANCCTTTTTTAGAGGACAAATCTTTTATTAATATATTATATTTATCCAACAAAACCTTGGTCAGATCTTTAGCACTATAGGGGCTTAATACTTCACACATAATGTAGTTAGCTTGCGACGGAATTACACGTAATTTTTTGATACTTGATAAGCTATCAAAGTAATCCCTTCTTACCTCTTTAAACTTGTCCATGGCATTTATATAATCATTTTTATATTTTTCAAATATCTGCAAATAAAACTCTGCAAAAGAATTTATATTCCAAATAGCAACATCCTTCTTTATAAAATTAATTAAGTTCTTATCATCGGAAGCCAGAACACCCAATCTTAGTCCAGGAACTCCAAAGGATTTAGAAATACTTTTAACAACAATTAGATTGGGATAACTTTGTAATATACTTTCCTCAAGGAGTGTGCCAGACTCTTCTATATCTACAAAATCAACGAAAGACTCATCTACAATAAAGTAAATACCCTTCCTTTGTGCCCATTTTGCAATTTTTAGTACATCTGATTTCTTAATATAATTACCGGAAGGATTATCAGGATTTATTAATACAAGAATAGAGATATCCTGGTTTTCGTAGAAATCTATTAGATCTGTTGCTGTATAGGAATAATCATCATTGCCTGGATTATATACAACAATATCTTCGGGATTTTTTCTGTTGGGATATTCATCAAAAGTAGGTCGTACTATTCCTATTTTACCCGGTAATTTTTCCATTAAGGATTTAATTAACTCAGCTGCTCCATTTCCTACTACTACTTGATCTTCATAAATCCCAAAATATTTAGCGGCTAATAAGCAATTCACATCCATTCCTGACGGATATTCCCTAATTAATCTCTCGAAATTTGACTTTATTTCGTCTAATAATCTCTGATTTGGATAAAAAGGATTAACTAAATAACAAAAGTCTATTAAACTTGGATATCTCCAATATCCTCCATATCTTTTTTGGATTTTTCTAAGCTTGTCTNCAGCAGATGTGGTAAAGATAGATTCTGCAATATCTAGGTCCTGCTTATCATCAATTTCATACCAGGATTCTCCATCTAATACTTTAGCCTTAATTCCAGGTTTATCTAATAGGGTTATGACCTTTAACACCTGCTCATAATATTCATTATGCCCCAGTGCTTTACAATAAGCCTCTAGAAAAGGTACATAATGAGTATTTGAAAATTCCTTGCTGAATTTATAGATATTAACAGTCTTGTAGTAATTCTTAATATCTTCAAATCTAAAATGACTTTTATCAAGAAAATCCTTAATATTGCACTCATCATCCAAAGTAACAACAGTTCCGTCCATCCAACTTTCATACTTAGCTACCAAAGCAAGATTGGGATATGGATCATCCACAATTTTCCTTAACACAGCGTCTTCAAAGATTAAATCTGATTCAAGTAAAAGTGTATCTTCTCTTAGCAGATATTCTCTTGCTAAATAAAGAGAATAAATATTATTGGTTTTATAGTATATGTCATTATTTACATACTCTATTGGTGTATTTATTTTTAATGTTGAAATAAAATCAACCAACTTTTCTCCTCTATAGCCAATTACTATTACTATCCTTGATAAANCNAGTTCATCTAGTTGACTGAGCATTCTCTCAATCATAGTCACACCATTTACTCTAACCATGCATTTTGTATTATCCTCAGTCAAATCTTTTAAGCGTTTTCCCATCCCTGCTGCTAGAATTATGGCTTGCATAACATGTCCTCCTATTTTATATTAAATTCCAACTCCACAAACTTGTGCTTTGGGATCCTCTCATGTTCTGGAGGTAGTTTCATATAGTCACCGTATATGATCCTCAAATAAGCATCCCAGTCTTTTATTGCTCTAAAGGTATAGCCTTCAAATTCAATATCGCAATAATCAAAAAACATCTCAATAGGCATAAGCATCGAATCCTTGAGTCGAGTTGGCCTTAACATATATCTATCAGCATATGTATACCGATTCTTCTCCTTATTATTTTTGGTCCTTATATATGTTTCAATTCTATTTAGCCTATTAATACTTAAACATTTTCTAAGTAATGGGGTAATTATTTTTTTGACTATTCGTTTAACTTTATTTTGCGTATTGCTTATCCATTCTTGGTGGTAAGAATGTTTTATAATCTTTATAATAGCCAAGAAAAGATTATCTAGCCTTCTAATTATTTTGTTTGACGATACTCTGTCAATAGGAAATATATCAATATACACCCCATGTTTCATATCAAAATGCTGAGTGCTCAACTCCTTCAATATAGTCGAAGTGTCGCGAATTTTTCCAAATCCATTCAGGTGATTTTTATCAGTTTCGTGCNTTTGAATGAACAAATGCTCTGGCAATAATCTTTGTCCCTCTGCGACAAATCTATCATAATCCTCACGCAGCATTGAAACATCGATATCATCATCCCAAGGAATAAATCCCCCATGCCTTACCGCTCCAAGTAGAGTGCCTGAGGATAAAGTATAATTTACACCAAGTTCTTCGCATACCCTATGGAATTCAATTAATATGTTTAACTGAGTTTTTCTCATTTTTTCCAACTTTTCTGGGGATACTGTCATTTTAAACACCTCTGCCTTCTACAGTTAGTCCATATAATGCAAGTCCTTTAATGTGTATTATCCCTCTTTAGCATTTTCCTAAATAATCCAATAATTGAATTGATCTCATCCACTTTCATAAAATAAATAGCTATAAAATATATCAATACTGCTAGAGCTATAGAACAAAGTAGTGAAACATTGGATGAAAGATATTTTTGGATTTCATTAAATGCAATTTTTGATATTATTCCCATGATTAATGAAGCAGCTACAATTTTAGCACATGTTTTGAATGTATGCCTTATACCTAACGCTCCTATCTTCTTTCTCAAGTTAAAGGCCAATAATATAGTACAGAATATGGCTGCCATGCTTGTCCCTAAGGCTAAGCCTGCTATTCCTATATATCTAGATAGAACTATGCTTACAATAACATTCACAGCTACTGAAATTGTAGCATTAATCATGGGTGTTCTAGTGTCTTTAAGGGAATAAAAAGTCTTTGATAGGATATTCCTTAATCCAAAAGCTAAAGTACCAAAAGAATAACACAGAAGTGCTGCTGATGTCATCTGTGTCGCTTGAGAGTCAAAAGCACCACGCCCAAAAAGAAGCTTAACTATGGGTTCTGCAAATATGGCAGTACCAAATGATGCAGGTATTAACAATAAACTAATCATATTTATAGCTTCATGTACAGATTTTTTCAATCCATCTATATTATTTTCTGCAGCTTTTCTCGATATTAACGGATATATTATGGTTGATATAGTATTAACAAATATTGCAAATACAGAACCATTAAGCCTAGATGCATAGTTAAGAGCAGATATTCCTCCAACAGAAATACTGGAAGCAAGAGTACGATCTATAAGAACGTTAATTTGATCTACAGATTGACCTAAAATAACAGGCAGCACCATAATTATCATCTGTCTTAGGTTATCATCTCTTATATCAAGGGTAGGTCTGTATTTCAAGCCTTTTTTCAGGGCATAAGGAAATACAATAATAAGTTGAGATGCTGTAGCTATGAGTGCCCCTATTGGTAATGTCATAATTCCAATCTTACTACTTAATAGAATAGATGCAATGATGATTATATTAAATAAAAATACCGGCAATTCTGGTATTATAAAATTATCTTGTAATCTAATAAATCCACTATAGACGTACAATAGCCCACTAAAATATATACCTAAAATGGCGTATCTAGTAAACTTAATAGCTAAATTTAGAGTGTCTCCTGTAAAGCCTGATGCAAATAACTTTACAAGAGGCTCCGTAAACAAATAACCAAATATAATAATTATAGTGCAAGCTATTATTAACACATTTATAAGATTATTAGTATATTTATTAGCCTCATCTTGGCCATAATCCTGCCTTACTTGACTATATATGGGCACATATCCCGTATATAGGCTTGCCCCTACAAAAGAGAAAATTACGTTTGGAATAGTAAGCGATACTAAATATGCATCACTAATATTTGATGCACCATAATAAAACGATAAAATCATTTCTCTCGCAAAACCGAGTACTTTTGAAAATATGGTTATTATCATTAGTATAAAAGCTGTTTTTCCCATGTTATTCCTTTCATCTCACATTCTATGAATGTACTAAAGTTGAGTTATATTATATCTTTTTGCGATAGTATGCTTGTATCGGTATTGCTGGCTGTATTATCGCTATTATACTGCTGAAAATATATAGTAATACCTAAGTAGAAGATAAAGGCGAAAGTAGCCAAATTAGACCGATAAAGCATTATTGATTCAAACATATTGTTAGCTATTAACAATATAAGCATCCCTAAAAGATTTACAATATAATTGTATAAAGACTTATGGCAATAGACTGCCTTGATCTTCTTCAAACAATCAACTATAGCTGAGAAAATAACTAATATTAGTGATATAAATGCTGGTATTCCATAAGACACAAGGGTCTCCATAAATATGTTATGCATTCCAGCCTTCATGCCTGGTGGAATCCTACCACCTTCTAAATTTTCCAGAAGACTTTCATATAAACGGGCTTTACCAACACCAAAGATGGGATGCTTCTTTACGGTTTTTAAACCAAGCTCCCATATCAAGATTCTGCCATTGCTGCTTCTTACAATATCCACCTCGCTTGAAATAGCCTGTCTACTTGAATCTAATGCTATTTCTTCCCTTTCCTCGTTAAGAAAGGAAGGTATTTTCCTCATTACTTGACCACTAACATTTACTACTCCATAAACTAGCATGATGGAAATTAGAGAAACAACAAAGCTTTTTGAAAACTTAACAAAGACATTTCCATCTTTCCTAAATAGATACATTAGTTTGAAGAATATAATAGTAAAAATACTACATAGCAATGCAAGAAGTGCTCCTCTTGAGTCACTTAGTGCAATACTTACAAGGTTTATTAAAATACTAAGCAAATACGGAACCATAAGTTTAATCCTGTTTGGAATTAAACTTAGGTTCACAAAACAGCACAAAATAGCTATAGCACAGTAAGCTCCAACTGAGTTTGGATTAGCAAATATTCCAACCAATCTATTGTCATGGATTGTTGCTATACCATAATAGTATATATCACCCTCAGGATTAATACTGTTTAGATATACAGTATAAGTGCCGCTTATACCTTTTAAGAATAAATAAATGGATACAATAGATGCTATAGTAACCCCTGTAATTAAGATTACATTTACAATGTATACTTTAGATTTTATCTCATCTTTTGATCCTTTCATATTTATGTATCCAATAGCTATAAACTGTATTGTTGCTACTATTAAAATTTTTACATTTTCAATAAATCCATTATTATAGTTTGCAATAGTTGATAAACCTACAAAAAATAGGAAAACCCATATAAGTATAAAATACTTTTTGTTTATTATTTTCCTCTCTATAAAAATATCATAGGCAATAATACAAGCCCCATATATTATGAGGAAATAAAATAATGGGCTAACATATTGGCCAATAAAAGGGCTTATTTTTAAAATCACAAGTAATGCCCATAATATTGTAAAATAAGTAGAAGTTCCTATTATTTTAGCTAGTATATTCTTTATCTTCATGCCAAATACTCTCCAAGTCCTTAGTGTCTATAATTTTTTTAATTTTCACTCCAATAATATGTCATCCTATTCTATCATACTTCCCTTTTTCTCTAAAATAAATCTTATTAATTCCCTGACTATATTTCAAAAGATGATTTTTCAGGAAGAACATAATTAAAAGCTTCTTTTAATAAATCCCTTTCTTTTTCAAAGTTCATAGATGAATCTACATCACTATCATTAAGACAAATCATTTTATATTTTTGTCTTTTAATCACATCAAAAATTTCTTCGTTATTGCTTGAAAGGCTATAAGATACACCTATATCTGCATTACGGGGGGCAAAATTCCCCTTTACTAATTGCCAGTACCTTATAAGCCATTGATTAACATCTCTTCTATCCCTGAATTTATGAGTGCATGTATCATTTAAGACCTCATATTCCTTTTCCCATACTTCTTCAAATGTTGATTTTAAATAGGAATTAGGTAAATGGGGATCAAAAAACCCTGTGAATACTCCATATGGCATATTTAAAAACGTACTAAGTAGTTGCTTTTTATAGCGCAAGTTAAACCACTTAAAAAAATTCTGTTTTATTACCGTATTCTTGTCATATGTTGTATTAATTATTGCCATATTATTAGAAACAATGCCGCCGATAGAATTCCTATCTTTACTAAGATATGGTCTTATTACTGCTGAATCACATGGCAATCCTTGTCTAAAAAAATCCTTCTGGTCCATGCTTCTTATAATAAATGTATCATCGTTAAAATAAACAAATCTATCAGATAATCCCCTGATCCTGTGTAGATTTAACTCTATTGTATGGGAATTGAATGTGGGTAAATATTTTTCTGGTATATAATCTTCATGATAAACAATATTGAGTTTAGGGTTGTTGGTATCCAACCATGGAGGTAAATGTCCCCAGGTAATAAAATGAATTTTGTTAACCCAAGGTGTAAATCTTTCTACACCCCTAAACCAATACTGCAAATTGTCCCAATCTCTATAACGTATTTCTCGGTTATCCCCATCATTCTTATGGGCATATTTGTTTCTAATTTCTTGCCATTCTGGATCGTTTCCATCCACCCAAGGTATCACAAAATCTATTTTATACTCCACTGCATCTCCTCCGCCTATTTCACTTACTTGCACATTATTTTTTCCTTGTTTAAGAATTTCCCTTTCATAGGCTGATTCAAAATTCAACCCTTTTAAGAGTTATATATATTTTGTATATGGCGTATTACAATCAACTATAGTCGCATTGTGTATATTCTGACGTTTTTCGGGTGGTGGTAGTTGCATATAGTTGCCGTAAATTCTTGTCATATAGCTATCATAGTGTTTAGGAACTTTTATTTCAATGTCTTCAAACTCCAGACTAACACCTTCGCCAAACAAAAAACTAGGTACAATTTCCCTCCAGCCATAGGCGCCAAAGTAATTTACTACATATTTAGAGCTATCATAGTTTCTCTTACTGCTTATGACNTCTATTTTTTTATTTATTTTATATTTCGACATCCTAGACAACAGTTTTTTAACATACTTTCCTATAAAATTACCCAGCCTATATTCAGGAATCATTTTAAAACACAAAATATAGTGATAAAATTTTATTATCTTGGCATTAATCATGCCTATAAACTTGCTATTGCCGATACCATCTAGTGGAAATATGTCAATAAAAATTCCATGATTTAAATTGAGGTTTTTCAAAGATTCCTCAATAAATGTCGTGTTTGAATTCCTCAATTTTGCATAGCTAAAAAAGTAGTCTTTATCACTTTTATAGGTCTGCAAAAAAAAATCTGAATCCAACTCTTCTTTTGCTATTTCAAGAAACCGATTATAGTCTGTTCTGGGCATTCCTATATCAATATCATCATCCCATGGAATAAACCCTTTGTGCCTGACAGCTCCCAGACAGGTACCGCCAATAGCATAATATCTTAAATTATGTTTTTTACAAATACTATCTACAGCCTTTAGCATCTCCAATTGTATTGAATGGATGTCTTTTAGCATCTCTTCTGTCATACATCTCCCCCCATAGAGGTCTATTTTATTGCTACTTGCCTAATATTTTACTTTATTGACATACTAATTAATTCATTTAGGGGTTTATCTTCTATCTTCTCAATAAAACTTCATATATTTTCTGCCTCAATCTATTGGGTATCAAGCAAACCAAGCTGTGTCCCAATACCGAATATAAAAAATCTAGCCAGCCTGAAAACCCAGATTTCTTCATATACCAACGAAATCTCCACATAGATTTTAAATATTTTATTCCACCACGCCGATCATACATCTCAGAACCAGCGCGCATATATAAAATAGGCTCATTTATATTATAACCCCTTGCCCCATTCATCAATGCACGAACCCACAGGTAATAATCCTCAAATAAATAGAAATCCTGATAGCCACCCACTGATATAATAGAATCCTTGCGATACATAACAGCGGGATGATTAAAAGGATTTCTTCTTTTTGCAAATTCATATATATCATCATGGTTTTCGGGCAAAACTCTCTGTGTGGTAACATTGCTTATACTGCCATCAAACTCCTGAACAGTCCCCCCTACTATATCTACATTATAGCGTTGAAATATCTTTAGCTGTTTTTCACATCGATCCGGATACGAAATATCGTCAGAGTCCATTCTTGCTATAAGATTATTTTTGCAATATCTCATCCCGATGTTGAGTGCTGTTCCCAACCCTTGATTCTCTTCAAGTCTAATAACCTGAAATAGACCAGGATTTCCTTCATTAAACTCATCAATTACAGCATCCAAGTCTTTTGTCAAAGGACCATCGCATACTAGAACAAAATCGTTTGTTGGTATTGTCTGATTCAACATGCTACTGATGCTATCTCTAAGGTGTTGGGGATCTTCTTTATAATAGACTGACATCAAAACAGAATAATGGGTCATATTCTCACCTTATAATAAAATATTATTTATAAGCTTGTCAAATATAGACTATAGCTTATTCTAGTTTGGATAATATCTCAATAGTTCTCTCTAGTCCACTTCTTATATTATATTTGGCTTCCCATCCCAGGCTCTTAAGCTTTTCAGAGCTCATCACAGCTTTTGTTGCTTTTGAATAACCAGCTTGCTCTATTTTATCAGGTAGTTCAAAAACCACATTCTTTCCTACATAGGATGCAATAATCTTTGCCAATTCCTTCAATGTTATATCAGAGTCTTGGTCAGATATATTGTAAGCCTGTCCACAGTCACCTTTGAGAAGTATGGTGAGCACACCTGAAACAGCATCCGCAACATAAGAATAGGAGTAGAACTGAGTTCCTTCACTCTTTAGAACGATATCTTGTTTTGCTACTCCATTTTTAATAAACTGGGAAATAGCTTTAGTATCTGTTTCCAGCATAGTAGGCCCATAGGTGCGTGATAATCTAGCAATAACAACATCCAAGCCATATTGCTTTATAAAAGCTTGGCAAAGGGCTTCTCCCGCTCTTTTGCTCTCAGGATACCCAGCGCGAAGCGTATTACAATCTATATAGCCGCAATAGGATTCATGGAATTTTTCCACGTCACCTCTATTTTCTCCATAAACCTCCACACTAGATGTAAAAAGAAATCTTTCCGTCTTATGTTTCACTGCATAATTTAGCAAGTTATATGTTCCCATAATATTAGTCGTCATTGTTCCTACTGGGTCCGTAGCATATGCTACTGGATGGGTATTGCTAGCTGCATGAATTATAAAGTCAATATTTCCAATATCGGATAAAGGCTCATTAATATCATGTGAAATAAATGAAAAAAGATCCGAATCCCAATATGGACTGAATCTTGCTTGGGCTTTAGCTATATCTCTCCCTAATGCAATAACAGTACAATTATCATTAAAATGCTCATTACGATACATTATAACATCGATAAGAAAACTACCAATCATGCCACTAGCACCAGATATTAATATTCTTTTATTTTTTAACCTATTCCATGGTATATTGATATTAGCTATAGTCTGTATATCATATTTATATATCTTATTGTTCTGTATCATCATTTTAACCACGTATCCTTTTCTAATTTGAGATAAGCTTTAAATATTTCCAAATCATCCTTGGTTGTAAGCTTAATATTTTTTTCTGAACCAGCTGCAAAGTAGAGGGTTTCACCTAAGTCAACCATCATTGTGTTGGTGTAAGAGGATCCATGAATACCAATTCCTTTAGCAAAGGCTTCTCTATATGCCCACAATAATTTTCCATATTTATATGCTTGAGGTGTGGACACTCTTCTCAATGTTTCTCTCGGGATATATTCACAGGTTGAAATCTCATCCTTTATCCTAAAAATTTGCTCATTATATGGAAGTGATGATACTGCATTACCATACTTTTTACATTTTACAATTACATCAGACAACACACTCTCATCAACCAATGGGCGAATACCATCATGAATTATTACAATATCATCATCCTTACAATGCTCTTCTAGCGCATACACGCCATTACGTATAGATTCCTGACCTGTTTTGCCCCCTGAAACTACCCATTTTAATTTAGTTATATTAAACTGCTTAGCATAAGCTTTGAGAATGTCATGCCATCCATCTAAGCATACAACCTCAATAGCATCAATTTCTGGATGTTTTTCAAAGCTCTCCAAAGTATATATAATTACAGGCTTATCATAAACATTAATAAATTGTTTTGGTATATCAAGATTCATACGTTGTCCACTACCACCAGCAAGTATTATTGCCACATTCATAAAATATCCTCTCCTAATCACAACGTGTAATAAATTTTTTTGTAAAGCATAAAATTGTATTAATTAACGTGCACCATCACCATTAAATACTACAAAGATGGTTTTAAATATGATTTTAAGATCCAACCATAAAGATTGGTTCTCTATATAATACATGTCCTTTTCTAGTTTTTCCTTAGGTGACAATTCATATCCACCAGTAACCTGAGCCCAACCAGTAAGCCCTGGCTTTACCTGTAGTCTATTGACAAACCCAGGAATTTCTTCATTAAACTTATAAGTGAGTATAGGACGTTCAGGACGAGGTCCTACAATACTCATATCTCCTTTTAATATATTTATCAGCTGAGGCAGCTCATCAATTCTGGTTTTTCTAATAAAGCGCCCCACTTTTGTAACTCTAGGGTCATCTTTACAGGCCCATTGAGCTCCATTTTTTTCTGCATCTATATACATAGATCTTAACTTATAAATAGTAAATGTCCTACCTTCCAAACCTACTCTTTCTTGTTTGTATATGATGGGTCCTTTAGATTCTAACTTTATTGCGATACCTACAATTACCATTATAGGGAGAGCAATAACTAACCCTATTAGACAAAGAATAATATCTATAGCTCTCTTAACTATATAATAAAATCCTAAGTTGCTTCTATTAACCTTTGGTTCTTTGCTTATTTGAGAATTTATATATTGAGTATATATAGTTTCCACTTGTTGAGCAC
>JGI24714J26587_10002154_pt1 | contig 13295 bp, 9 predicted proteins | sample BioPla4DNA2_FD_26587 | JGI IMG/M metagenome (IMG submission 26587)
CCAGCCATTTATCTGCCCTATACACCGGCGGGGATACTCATCTAGAGGAATATTATATCGGTCAATTAGGTCAGGATAGTTGGACTTTATGAAAAAGGGATTGTACTCAGCGTTGTGTTCGCTTGACTCTGTACAGTAATAGCCTAGCCTCTTTATGTACTCATATCTGACCATATCATTGTGCTTTTCTGTTTCATTTTTCCTTATTGCCCTTTTCCTTATTTCAGGATAAAGGTCATTGCCATCCTTGTCATAGATCTCTAGGAGCCAGCCCATATGGTTAATACCGGCTATCAGCTCTCGCCTGCCCTCTAGCTTGTCCTCCATGCCAAGGTCCTTTAGTAGCCAATAGGAGCAGCCCTGGACACTGTGGCAAAGGCCTACAGTCTTTACGCCCGTATAACGCTGCATATAGCCAGATAGGATAGACATAGGATTTGTGTAGTTTAAAAACCAGGCGTCGGGACAGACCTCTTCCATGTCCCTAGCAAAGTCCTCTAGAACTGGTATGGTCCTAAGGCCTCTCATTATACCACCAATACCTAGGGTATCAGCTATGGTCTGCCTTAGACCATATTTTTTAGGTACCTCAAAGTCAATTATGGTACAGGGATCATAAAGGCCTACCTGGATGGCGTTTACTACAAAGTCTGCATCCCTTAGGGCCTCTTTTCTTTGGTCAACACCGTGGTAGGTCTTAATTGTTGCCCTTGACTGGTTAACATTTTTGTTTATTGCCCTGAGTATTACCTCGGACTCTTCTAGTCTTTTTGCATCAATATCATAAAGGGCGATTTCACTGTCCTGGAGGGAGGGGGTGCACATACAGTCGCCTAGTACATTACGGGCGAATACTGTAGAGCCAGCACCCATAAAAGTTATTTTTGCCATAGGTCATTACACTCCTTTTCCTTTTACTTGTAGCATTTTCGTATTTCTGGCCATCCTAAAATAATTCCTAGGGGCCATAAATAGCCTGCTAGCTTGACTTAATTATAGGCTAAGGCCTTCTGCTTTAAAATAGAATTGTGTTGCAAAAGTTTGTCTTAATGTTGCATAATAGCTACTGTCTGCTATAATATAAAGGGAGAATAAAGGCCCTTAGCTAGACAAAGAGCCAAGGTAGGTGAGGCAGTTGAAGGGGCAGGACAATCAAATAAATGGGCAGGCAAGGGCTAGTAAAGATAGGTCAAAGGCCCTGTCAAGGGTCCTCTACCTACATCAGGTGGGCCTTGAGGCGTGTGCTTCTGGACATAGCTTTGGACCTGCTGTAAGGGACCACTACCTGGTCCATTGCATACTAGAGGGAGAGGGGACCTTTTATGCGGGAGGCCTAGTCCACAGGCTAAGGGAGGGCCAGGGCTTTCTCATTATGCCCGGTGAGGTGACCTACTATGAGGCAGATATTGAAAACCCCTGGCACTATTGCTGGGTTGGCTTTAACGGTAGTGATGCTGAGGCTGTATGTAGCCTGCTTGACATTAGTCAAAAGGACCCCATATTTACCTTTCACGGGGCAGACAGGCTAAAGGATCATATAGAGAAAATGAGCTATGATTATAGGGCAGATGACAACAGCTTTATCATGCTGTCCAGGCTATATGAGTTTTTTGCCATCCTAAATGATGAGGACAAAAAGGCCAGTCTAAAGGTCCAGCCTGTAGAGGCAGCAATTGAATACATAAAAAAGAATTATTCTTATGGTATAACAGTCCAGCAGATAGCAGATTACTTAAACCTTGATAGGAGTCATTTATTTAGGCTCTTTAAGGGAGAAACAGGTATGTCGGTTCAGGAGTACCTCCTAAAATACAGGCTTGACAGGGCCCTATTACTCCTTAGGACTACGGATATGAATGTAAGAGAGACCATGTATTCTTGCGGTTTTAATGATCTGCCCAATTTTTCAAGGCAGTTTAAGAGGGTATATGGTTTGTCACCTGGGGCCTATAGGAGGGAGTTTAACCTGCCCCGTAGCTAGATAAGGCCTTTTGCTAATAGTCAGGGAGTTTGCCTGCCCCGTAGCTAGCTAGACCTAAGCAAACAGGCAAAGCCCGCCTGCTAGCTAACTGGTATTGCTTGACTAAAGAGGGCTTGACAACCAAATACTATATAATAAAATACTAATTTGGATGACAAACAATAAAGGAGGCTGTTTTAATGGTAAAAGAAAGCGGTAGTATATCGGTTAATGCTACGAATATTTTTCCAATAATTAAAAAGTGGCTCTATTCAGACAAGGATATTTTCCTAAGGGAAATGATATCCAACGCCAATGATGCAATCACAAAGCTAAAAAGGCTATCTTCCATGGGCGAGGCCCAGCTAGCAGAGGACAATAAATTTGAGATAAGAGTAATTTTAAATAAAAAAAGCAAGACCATCCGTATAGTTGACAATGGTATAGGCATGACAGCGGATGAGGTTAAAAAATACATAAACCAGGTAGCTTTTTCAGGTGCCGAAGAGTTTTTGAAAAAATACGAGCAGGAAAAGGATGAGTCCAGCCAGATAATTGGCCATTTTGGATTGGGCTTTTATTCAGCCTTTATGGTAGCTGACAAGGTTGAAATAGATACCAGGTCCTACCTAGAGGATGCTGAGCCTGTAAAGTGGACAAGTGTCGGTGGGATTGACTATGAGATGGAGGCCTCAGACAAGGCTGATAGGGGAACAATTATCACCCTCCATATAAGCAAGGACAGTGAGGAGTTCTTAGATAAATTTAGGCTAAGAGAAATACTTGAAAAATACTGCGCCTTTTTGCCTACTGAGATTTACCTAGAGGACGAGGAGGAAAGGATAAAGGCTGAAAAGGAAAGGGAGAAAAAGAAAAAGAAAAGGGCTAAAAAGGATAAAAAGGCCGACTCCAAAGACCAGGCGGGCCAGGCTACAGATGCTGACAGTGGAGAAGACCAAGCTAGTGGGACTACTGATACTAACAAGGGAGATGACCAAGCTAGTGGGACTACTGATACTGACAAGGGAGATGACCAGGACAAGGAGGCTGAGGCTACTGACCAGGACAAGGTAGATGGCGATGAGGACCTAGAGGACTTAGAGCCTGNNGAGGAGCCCATTAACGATACCAACCCCCTATGGCTTAGAAAGCCCTCAGACCTATCCGATGAGGACTACAAGGACTTTTACAAAAAGCTCTTTATGGACTACCGAGACCCCCTCTTTTGGATCCACCTAAATGTTGACTATCCCTTTAGGCTAAAGGGTATCCTATATTTCCCCAAGCTAGCCAATGAGTACGAGACTCTAGAGGGTAGGGTAAAGCTATACAACAACCAGGTCTTTGTAGCAGACAATATAAAAGAGGTTATACCAGAGTTCTTGCTACTGCTAAAGGGCGTAATTGACTGTCCTGACCTACCCTTAAATGTATCTAGGAGCTTTTTACAAAACGATGGCCAGGTTAAAAAGATATCTGACCATATCAGTAAAAAGGTTGCCGACAAGCTAACAGGCATGTATAAAAAGGAAAGGGATGCCTTTAACCGCTACTGGGATGATATCAACCCCTTTATCAAGTATGGCTGTATGAGGGATGATAAGTTCTATGACAGGGTTAAAAAGATATTGATATTTAAGGATACCAAGGGAGACTATGTGGCCCTAAAGGACTACCTAGACCGTAACAAGGACAAGCACAAGGACCAGGTATTCTACATTACTGATGAAAAGCAGCAGGCCCAGTATATACAGATGTTTGAGGAATATGGCCTTGAAGCCCTGCATTTGACTACTGAGATAGATAGTGCCTTTATTAACTTTTTAGAGATGAAGGAATCCGGTGTAAGCTTTAGCCGAGTAGACTCTGATATTTCCGACCTAATAAAAGATGAGCAGGCTGGGGACGGAGACCATGAAAAGGCTAAAGAGAGCCTGGAAAAGCTATTTAAGGAGGCCCTAGGCCAGGAGGAACTAAAGCTTAGCGTAGAGGCCTTAAAGGCCAAAGATACACCTGCTATTATGGTCCTACCTGAGCATTCGAGACGGATGCAGGAGATGACTGAAAGGTTTGGAGCAGGTATGGGCTTTGCAACTATGGCAAGGGAGGAGACCCTTGTCCTTAATATAAATAATCCCCTGGTAAAGAAACTGGTTGAATATGAGGGCAAGGAGGATAAAAAGGAGGATACAGACCTAATTCTAAGGCATATCTACGACCTGGCCATGATTAGTCTAAAGCCCCTTGAGCCTCAAGAGATGTCCGAATTTATAAAAAGGAGCAACCTGCTTTTAACCAAGCTGGCTGACTCAGAATAAAAATTTAAGTATTATTTTAGCATCTAAAAACATTGGCAAGACAAACCTTATAAAGGCCTGGGCATATGAACCCAGGCCTTTTTGTTAGGATAAACTATTCATTTATGCTTGCCTTTATCTGCCTTGATAGGTCAATTATATGACCTAGAGCAGTCCTGCCATGGTCCTTTACCAGCTTCATAAGGGCAGAGCCCACAATAACACCGTCTGCATACTGGCATAGCTGTCTGGCTTGGTCAGGATTTGAAATGCCAAAGCCTATGGCGCAGGGGATATCAGGATTGGACAAGCCTACCCTGTCAACCATCCCCTTTATGTCAGTTGTGATATGGTCCCTGGTACCTGTTACGCCAAGAGAGGATACGCAGTACAAAAAGCCCTCTGCCTGGCTGGCTATTAGCCCTATCCTATCCCTAGAGCTAGGGGCAATCAGGCTGATAAAGTCTAGCCCGTATTTTCTAAAGGAGGGCGCAAACTCCTCCTTTTCCTCAAAGGGGACATCTGGCAGGATAAGACCGTCCATACCTAGCTTAGCAGACTCTTTGGCAAAGGAATCTATACCATAGGAAAAGANTAGATTGGCATAGGTCATAAATACCATAGGGACCCTAACATCTNTTCTNAGCTGGCTGACCATATCAAAGATCCTGTCTATAGTGGCCCCTCCAGCTAGGGCCTTGCTGCTAGCCTCCATGATAATTGGACCCTCAGCTGTAGGGTCTGAAAAGGGGATACCCAGCTCTATTAGGTCAGCTCCATTATCAGCTAGGGCCCTTACCAGGTCGGCGGTGAAGTCAAGGTCCGGGTAACCACAGCTAATAAAGGGGATAAAGGCTTTTTTATTTTTAAAGGCTTCTTTTATTTTACTCATTTATATTTTCACCTCTGTATCTTGCTATAGCAGCACAGTCCTTGTCGCCCCGGCCTGAGACATTGACAACCATAAGCTGGTCCTTATCCATCTTGGGGGCTATCTTTATTGCATAGGCAAGGGCATGGGCAGATTCTATAGCAGGAATAATCCCTTCTGTCCTACTTAAGTACTCAAAGGCATCAACTGCCTCATCATCAGTTATGGCTACGTATTTTGCCCTCCCTATATCATGGAGCCAGGCGTGTTCAGGACCGACACCTGGATAGTCTAGACCTGCTGAAATGGAGTAGACAGGGGCTATATGGCCGTTCTGATCCTGGCAAAAGTAGGACTTCATGCCGTGAAAGATCCCCAGACTACCAGTATTTATGGTGGCGGCTGTCTCTAGGCTATCAATGCCTCTACCTGCTGCCTCACAGCCAATAAGCTGGACCGATGGGTCATCTATAAAGTGGTAAAAGGCTCCTATGGCATTGCTACCACCACCTACACAGGCTATGACCATATCAGGTAGGCGACCCTCCCTTTCCATGACCTGGTCCTTTATTTCCCTTGATATAACTGCCTGAAAGTCCCGAACCATGGTGGGGAAGGGGTGGGGGCCCATTACAGACCCAAGGCAGTAGTGGGTATCATCTATCCGCCTGGTCCATTCTCGCATGGTTTCAGACACCGCGTCCTTTAGAGTAGCAGTACCACTAGTTACTGGNATTACCTTTGCCCCTAACAGTTTCATCCTATAAACATTTAGGGCCTGGCGTTTTGTGTCCTCCTCTCCCATAAAGACCACACATTCTAGCCCCATAAGGGCTGCTGCAGTGGCAGTTGCAACCCCGTGCTGGCCAGCACCGGTNTCGGCAATTAGTCGCTTTTTGCCCATCTTTTTTGCTAAAAGGGCCTGGCCAAGGACATTGTTTATCTTGTGTGAGCCTGTATGGTTTAGGTCCTCCCGCTTTAGGTAGATTTTAGGACCAGCTAGGTCCTCTGTCAGCCTCTTGGCAAAATAAAGGGGGCTGGGTCTGCCTGCATACTCATTTAAAAGGTCTGTAAGCTCAGCCTTAAATTTTGGATCATTTTTGTAGTAGTTATAGGCCTGCTCCAGTTCTAGGACTGCATTCATAAGGGTCTCAGGAATATACTGGCCCCCATGGACCCCAAACCGCCCTCTGCTCATAGTCATAAAATGTTCATCTCCGTTTCTTATAATTGTCTATACTTAAGCTGTAGGATTAGCTATTGTAGATTAGCCCCTATAGTATTAGCCCTTGAAAGACTAGATAAAGACTAGATTTAGTAGATTAGCCTTTGAAGGCTTAGCTTTTATAGGATTAGTTCTTGAAAGTTTATCCTTTGTATGATTAGCCTCTATAGGATTATCCTTTATAAGACTAACTTTTGAAAGATTAACCCCTGCTCCTAACTAGATTTACAAAACTTTTTACCTTTTCCGGATCCTTTTTACCACCACTTTCAACCCCACTTGATACATCGAGTAGGCTAGCCCCTGTCCTTAAGGCTCTTTCTAGTTGTCTAGCCTTAGTCCTCCTGCAAGGGCAAAGGGTCTTGGAAAGCCCTCTAAAAGGGTCCAGTCAAAGGCTAGGCCTGCCCCCTTGCCAGCGTCGAGCAGGACAAGGTCAGCCTGGCTATTTACGGCCCTATCTATATCCTCTATGCCCGTAACCTCAAAGGCCTGCCAGATGGGCTTGCTAGTTTTAAGTCTTAGCCTGGCAATATATTCATTATCCTCTTTGCCATGTAGCTGGGCAACAGCTATCTTTGTCCTGTTTAAAATACCTGCAACTAGGTCTAGTGGCTGGTCTACAAAGACCCCAACCGGACTAATATGAGAGCCTAGTCTAGCTAGCAGGGGAGATAGGTCCTCTGGGGACAGGCTCCTTTTGCTTTTTGGATAGTTTATAATAAAGCCACAATAGTCTGGCCTTTCCTCATTTACGATGTCAATATCTACAAGGCGGCTAAGACCGCATATCTTGACCTGCATCATAGGTCACCCCTTAGCCTAGCTAGGGTCATCTTTTTGTCCTGGGCCCGCATTAGGGCCTCACCAATTAGGATGGCGTCTACTCCTTCGGTTTCTAGTAGCCTTACATCTTCTCGACTCTTTATCCCGCTTTCTGCTACAAAGACTATATCATCTGGCACGAGCTGGCGGAGCCTAATGGAGTTATTGGTGTCTACAGAAAAATCCTTTAGGTTACGGTTGTTTACTCCTATTATCCTGGCCCCTGCTGAGATAGCGCTTTTTACCTCAGCCTCGTCATGGGCCTCTACTAGGGTAGCTAGGCCTAGCCTGTCAGCAAGGTCAAGATATTTAGCGATAGTGTCTTTATCTAAGATTGAGCAGATAAGGAGGATGGCACTTGCCCCTAATAGCCTGGCCTGGTATATTTGGTATTCATCAACCACAAAGTCTTTGCGTAGCATTGGGATAGCCACATTTGCCCTTATATCTTTAAAAATTTTATCCGAACCAAGAAACCATTTTGGCTCAGTTAGGCAGGAAATTGCTTCTGCTCCTGCCTGCTCATAGTCTCTTGCAATCTCAAGATAGGGAAAGTCCTCTGAGATTATGCCCTTTGAGGGAGAGGCCCTTTTAATCTCGCAGATAAAGCTCATCTTAGGCTTTTTTAAGGCCTCTTCAAAGGCAGACCCGTCTGCAGGTCCCTTTGCCCTGGCTAGGTCCCTTAGCTGGTCTAGGTCAAGTCTGGCCTTGTCATTTTGGACCCGAGTCTTTGTGTAGTCGGCGATTGTTTCTAGGATAGTTTTCATAGCCTTCACCCTAATTGCTAGCCTTTATAAACTGGTCTAGCTTTTCCATGGCCTGGCCTGTGTCAATCAGGCTAGCGGCTAGATTTACGCCCTGGCCTATGTTTTCGGCCTTGCCTGCTATATATAGGCCTGCACCGGCATTTAGTAGGACCGCATCCCTTTTTGGCCCCTTTTCTCCCGACAGGATAGCCCTAGTTATGGCTGCATTCTCCTGTGGATAGCCCCCAACTAGGTCAGCCTTCTCGCAGGTCCTAAGGCCAAAGTCCTCAGGGCAAAGCTCATAGCTGGTAAGCCTACCATTGTCAAGCTCACACACACTTGTAGGGGCACTCATGGAGATTTCATCTAGCCTATCCTGGCCATAGACTACCATGGCCCGTTTAACGCCTAGGCCATGGAGGACCTTGGCCAAAGGCTCCACCAAGGACCCATCATAGACCCCTAATAGCATCATAGTAGGGGAGCTAGGGTTTGCCAGGGGTCCTAGGATATTAAAGACTGTCCGGATGCCAAGCTCCTTGCGGATGGCCCCCACATGCCTCATGGACTGGTGGTATTTTTGGGCGAATATAAAGCATATGCCTATGGATTCTAGGAGGTCAAGACACTTTTCAGGTGGCTGGTCAATCTTTACNCCCAAGGCCTCTAGGCAATCGGCAGTACCACATTTAGAGGAGGCTGCCCTGTTACCATGCTTTGCAACCTTGACCCCTCCTGCAGCTAGAACTAGGGCAGAGGTGGTAGAAATGTTAAAGCTTAAAGACCCATCACCACCAGTACCTACTATATCAAACAGGTCCATATCATGGTCTATCCTTAGGGCATGGTCCCTTACTGCATTGGCGCAGCCCATAATCTCACTTATGGTTTCAGCCTTTGTGCTCTTGGTTGAAAGGGCTGCTAAAAAGGCAGTATTTTGAACCTGGCTGGTCTGCCCGCTCATTATCTCACTCATTACACCATAGGCCTCTTCATAGCTTAGGTCTTGCTTGTCTACGATTTTTTTAATAGCTTCCTTTATCATTTTCTCCTCCTTTATGGTCCTTTTCTTTGCAGATTCTTTTCCTATAAACTTGACTGTCCCTTATTTCAATATATCTAGACCCTCTCTCATCTTAGTTCCTACTAGCCCAGCTGGTCTGCTAGCTCTAGAGCCTTTATTAGGGCCCTTGCCTTGTTTAGGCACTCCTCATGCTCTCTCTCTGGCAAAGAGCCTGCCACGATACCTGCACCACTTCGGACAAAGACCTTGTTATTCTTTTTGTAGGCTATACGGATAGCTATGCAGGTGTCCATGTTACCGGTAAAGTCCAGGTAGCCTATGGCACCTCCGTATATGCCCCGCTTGTTATTTTCAATATCATTGATAAGCTGGCAGGATTTAAGCTTTGGCATACCAGATAGGGTTCCTGCCGGTAGGATGGCTCCTATAGCATCTAGGGCATCCCTGCCTTCAGCTAGGTCACCCCTAACAGTTGACCCAATGTGCATAACATGGGAATACCGCTCTATTGAGTGGTACTTTTCTACTACTACACTGCCGCTAGTGCAGATTTTTTCAAGATCATACTGGCTTAGGTCAACTAGCATATCGTGTTCGGCTAGNTCCTTGGGGTCAGCCAAAAGCTCAGCCTCCAGCCTTTTGTCCTCTTCTTCGGTCTGGCCCCGGGGCCGAGTACCAGCTAGGGGAAAGGTATGAAGGACCCCTGCCTCTAGCCTTACCAGGGTCTCAGGGGAGGCACCTGCTACCTCCATATCCGGACTATAAAAGTAAAACATATAGGGGGAGGGGTTTATTGAACGTAAAATCCGATAGCAGTTAAGGAGGCTACCCTCATACTTAGCCTCAAAGCGGTTTGACAGAACGATTTGAGAGATGTCACCCCTTTTGATATGGTCTAGGGCCTGCCTTACCATGCCTATATACCTGTCCCTATCAAATAAGGGTATGATCTTTGATTTTAACCTGCCAGCCTTTTCTACCTTGGCCTGCCCCTTGCAGATTAGGTCTGCCATCTTTAGCAGGTCTTTCTTTGCCCGCTCGTACTCAGATTCATAGTCATTTAAAAAGATATTTACTATAAGGATGATTTTCTGCTTAAAGTTATCAAAGGCAATAACCTTGTCAAAGAGCATTAGGTCAAGGTCCATAAAGCCCTCCCTATCTAAGGCATCAAGCCTAAGATCAGACTGACCATACTTTAGATAGTCATAGGAAAAGTAACCTACAAGTCCTCCTGTAAAGCTAGGAAGGCCAGGGATGGATGCACTCTTGTAGTCTTTGAGGACCTGCCTTATGTATTTTTCCGGCTGACTAGTTCTAAGGGTCTTGTCTCCGATTTTCATCTCCCCATCTAGGCAGGTAATTTCCATTTTGGGATCATAGCCTAGAAAGGTATACCGGCCCCATTTTTCATTATCTATGACCGACTCTAGCATATAGCAGTGGCTAGAAACATTTTTAAGGATTCTTAGGACCTCAATTGGGGTCTTAAGATCTGATAATAGGTCCATACTTATAGGGGCTGTTTTAAAATCGCCTGACCTGGCTAGTTTTTGAACTTCTTTTAGGCTTGGATAGAACATGATTACCTCGCTTTCTATTCTGTCAGTAAATAAAAAAGTCCCTGACAGAATTATTAGGATTCTGTCAAGGACGAATTAGGCTATCCGCGGTGCCACCTTGATTTACGAAAACAAGTCGTACACTTAGCAGGGTACTAACATACCCCCGGCAACTTACGTATGCCTCACGTTGTAGAATACTCTCATAGTCAAGGGACTATGATTTGACTACACCCTCAGCGGTCCATTTGATGACTTGTTTTCCATCTGACTCTCAGCAACGCAGACTCTCTGTGGGAGCATGGCCACCTTTATCTCCGCCTCATCGGTTTTGCAATATTAATTTAGGCAATATTACTATAGGCTACAAACTTTGTCAAGTACTATTTTAGGAAATTTTAGCCTAATAAATCCTAGGCCCTTTTATTACTGTGTCCTATCAGCCTTGCCTGACTGAGGCTTCTTTCGGGTTAAGAGGACAAGTAGGACTACTATTACAATTAAGGCTACTGCTCCTGCAATAATAAAAAGTAAGACCTTATTATCTAAACCCTGGCCTGAACTAGTGTCTTTGTCATCGGACTGCTGGCCAGTAGTGGGGGAGGGGTCTTTTGCCTCCTGGGGCTCCTCCTTCTTTTTAACGGCCAGGGTCAGGTCATTATTCATGTCCTGGACTCTCCTGCAAAGATAAGCTCAGCCTTTATTGTGTCGTTTCCATTAGCCTCACTATCATATTGTAGGCTAGCCTCACCCTCAGCTAGGGTCAGGTCCTTTACTAGGCTGTTGGCCCCATTGACGGTAAAGCGAACGGTTAGGTCTGTGTTAGTGATTATATTATTGGAGTTATCTCTGATTCTAGCTAGGGCATTTACTTGGCTGCCCAAGGCCTCGGCTTCTAGGTCTAAGGATTGCAGGTGGTATTCATACAGGCAGCTACCAACTATCCTATCAGGATCTGCCCCTTGGTCTTGGCCCCACCAGTTTAAAAGGATATCAAGGGCATATACACTTTTGTTTTCAATCTTGCCCTTGTCGGCTAGCTTTAGATAGTTGTATCTAAAGGTTAGAGCTTCTAAAACTGTCTCACGATTAGCCTCATTTAGCCCGATTAGGGTATTATTTGCTGATATGCTGTTTGCCGTAAAGCTAATAAAGGAATTAGAATTTGTTAGCTCAAAGGCCCTGTCAAAGATGATAGCATCCTTTTGGCTAGCTATATTATTAGACTTTACACTAAGGGAGATAGAGGAGCTACTACTATCATTTATATTCCCTAGCAAAAAGGCAGAAGTCTCTGCTGCTAATCTGTTGTTGCTAATAATGATCCTGCTATTAGCAGAGGCTGAGCCCTTTTCGCCCAATATTCCCTTAACATAAACAGGGACCTTGGCCTCAATACTATTATCGTTAAAAAGCAGGTCTGATTCTGTACCGCTACTGTCAAAGTAGAGGCCATAATGGTAGTGGCTGATCTCATTGTTTTCAAAAAGCAGGCTTGAGTTTGGTAGTGCCCCTACATAAAAGGCGTAATCATCCTGACTGGCTAGGTCTTTTGAAAAGGTCATAGTATTTTTAGTAAAGCTAAATTCAGCCTTGTCACCGCTTAGGTGGACTCCCTGTGATATGTTCTCCATACTGTTTTTGCTGATGGAAACCTGGCTGTTTTTAAGATTGGCAAGGTCTATTGCCCTTGTATCCTTTAAACTACTACTGTTAGGAGCATCAGCTATGATCGTGTTGTTTTCAAGCTGTATATTTAGATTGTCTGAATCTGCAAAGATAAGGTCAAGGGGCCTGACTAAATTGTCACCTGCTAGCTCGTGGCACTCTAGCCTATTGTTCTTTATTATTATATTGCTATCGTAAACATTGGCTTCTACCTTGCCAAAGCTTATATGATAATGGTAGTCCTTTATTATGTTATCGCTAATTTCAATATCTGCATACTTAAAGTCCCCTGAAAAGGCAATACCACAGGCGCTAGCATTGTCAAAATAGCTAGTTAGCTTGCAATTATTTACCTTAAAGCTAAATCTATCGGTCTGAGAATATTCGTTATTTACCCCTGCTGAGACCATGATGTCCCAGGCTGAGGCGTTTTTAATTTCTAGATTGCTGATTGTAACACCGCTTGCCTCTACCAAGATGGTGGAATAGGCCATATTGCCATTTAAAATAGCACCGTCTTGNCCAGTGAGGGTGAGGGACTTGTTTATAAGTATATCCTCCTTGTATTCACCAGGGCTAAGCAAAATCTTAGCTCCAGGATTAGCTGAGTCTATGGCCTCCTGTATGGAATCGCCCGGCTTTAGTACAAGCTCGGCTTCCTCTGCTAAACATAAACCCGGTACTAGTAATAGGCAAGTAAGCAGAAGGGCTAGTAAAAATGATACTTGTCGTTTTTTATTCATTTTGTTACCTCCAAAACCCCTATTGATTAAAAATAATCATAATAATGCTTGCCTCTTTTATGATAATTATGGAGGCAAGCACAATAATATATTTATATTACTATATTGGAATTTAAANTCCTTCTTTTTTCCTAAATTAATGAAGAAAAATCCAGATAAACTGAGAAAGCTATAAATAAAGGGCCGGTTTTTACCGGCCCTAATATATGATATTAGCTATTTTAAGCTAGCCTTTATTTCGTATTAATGGTCCTATATTAAACCATCCCTAACTTTGCACTAAGGATCCTAGATTAAACTAGCCCTTATTTTGCCTTTAAGGTCCTAACCCTTTTGTAGAAAAGGACCAGTCCTGATAGGGCAAGGAGTAGACCATA
>JGI24714J26587_10002159_pt1 | contig 13282 bp, 15 predicted proteins | sample BioPla4DNA2_FD_26587 | JGI IMG/M metagenome (IMG submission 26587)
ATCATCCTTTATAAACCTCCTTTGCTATGGATAGGGTTATTCCATCTCTTCTGATTTTATTAGCTAACAGCTGTCCGCCTAGTAGGTAGGCGGAGGGTTCCGACACCGAGTAGACCCCTATGGTTTCCTTTACAAATTGGGATTTTGAAAACTTATCCTCCACCCTTTTTATTTCCTCTAAGGAAAAAATCTTTAAAGGGCAATTGAAGTATTTACAAGCTTCTATTATTCCTGCTTCTTCCCTTTTTACTTCCACAGTCCCTATTGCCTTAATCCCTTTTACTGATAGGTTTAACTGGTCTAAGGTATCTTCAATCAATTCTATTATCCTTTTTCCCTCTACCCCCTTCCTGCAGCCAATGCCTATGTTTATATTCTTAGGAATAAGCAGGCAGTATTTTTCATAGGGGATTTTAAGGCTTCTTTTAGAGCTTACTACTATTGCTCCATCAATGGAAGGATCTGTACCTTCAAGGCTTTCTAATATTGCAAAATTATCGTAGTTGATCATTTCTTCCATCTCTGAATAAAAGCCTATCTTATCCCCATTTACCATCATGGCAGTGATTTCCTTTACAGCCTCTATNTTCTCAATATGATAGTTATTTTTCATGGCAAAAANGTCGATGGATTCTATGCCCCTATTATCAGAAGCAGTGGTAATGACGGGAATAGCTTTTAAAACACTTCCCACCCATTGGGCTAGTCTATTGGCCCCGCCTATATGACCTGATAAAAGGCTTATNGCAAATTTAGCCCCATCGTCTACTACAACTACAGCTGGATCTTTGGTTTTATCTATAATGTAGGGTTTCATAAGTCTAACCGCTATGCCTGTAGCCGATACAAAAATTAGGCCTTCATATTCCTTTAGCAGATAAGGTATTATGGATTTTATTCCCCCATGGATTTCAGCATTGATATAGTGAGTAATACTGTATTCATTGGTTTTACAGCTTAATTTTACTAATCTATCCCCTACTTCCCTTCCTCTTTTAGTAAAGGATATACAGGCAATCTTCATCTTCTTGCCTCCCTATACTCATGGGAATAGGATGGATCGTATAATTTGGACCTTTCATATTCTCCTTTTATGAAGTCTCCCACTAGTATGATGGCTGTTTTAATAATTCCTTCCTCTTCCACCTTTTCCTTTATATCCCTTAAAGTCCCTCTTATTATTTTCTCATCCTCCCAAGTTGCCTTGTAGACTACCGCCACCGGCACGTCTTCCCTACCGAAGCCTTTTTAAGCTTTTCCACCACCCTATCCATATACTTTACCGATAGGAAGAGAGCCATGGAAGCCTGGTGTTTGGCGAGTAGTTCTAAATCCTCTTCTTCCGGTACTTTGGTTCTTCCCTCTATCCTAGTTAGGATAACGGTTTGGCTTACATCAGGTAGGGTAAACTCCCTCTTTATGGCTGAAGAGGCAGCGGTAAAGGAACTAACGCCAGGGATGACCTCATAGTTTATACCCCTTTTTCTAGTAAATCCATCTGTTCCTGAATGGCGCCGTAGATGGTTGGGTCTCCCGTGTGTAGCCTTACTACCCTTAATCCCTCTTTTACTGCCTCTTCCATCTTATCCACTATTTCTTCCAAGGTCATGGAAGCGCTATTGTATATTTGACAGGAGTCCTTGCAAAATTTTAGGTGTTCTTCCGACACCAAACTTCCTGCATATATGACCATATCGGCTTCTTCCAATAGCTTCCTACCCTTAACTGTGATTAAATCTATATGACCAGGTCCTGCTCCTACAAAACTAACCATTTAGCTTCCTCCTTTCCAGCTAAGAAATCTAGTAGCTTTATCCCTTTACTCCCCTTACTATGAAAATGGGGTTGTTTCCCTTCATCAGGCCTATGCAATCCATATAGGCTGATTGTATCAGCTGAACTTCATGATCAACATATCCATAATCCTTCAACAAGTGGAGAAAAAGGTTTAAGTTTTTCAGGGTTACAAAATTGGCGCATAATATACCTTGGGCTTCCAAATGGCCCTCCAGATATTCAAATATGGCTTCTAATTTACCGTCACTTCCTCCTAGGAAGCACTTGTTGAATTTAAGGTCTGGTAGGTCTTGGGGTGCTTTACCATGTATCAATTCCATATCCACATTAAATTTAGCCTTATTTTCCTAATAAGGTCTACGGCCTCTTCTTTCTTCTCTATTGCCCAGACCCTGGCTCCTTGTAAGCAGGCCTCTATGGATATGCTGCCTGTGCCGGCCCCAATGTCTAACAGCCTGTCCCCTTTTGGATGGACAAATAACCCATGGTCAATATCCTCATATTGAATTTGGTCATTGGGATCTTGCCCCTTATGAAGTCTTCATCCCTAATCCATCTCATTTTCTATCACCACCACAGCTAGAGGAGAATAATCCTCTATTTTTTCTCCTATATTTTTCTTAACTATCCTTTCATCTTCATAGGAAAGGTTGAAGCCTGCATATATTTTTCCCTTGATACCCAATTCATCTAGCCTTTTGGAGATTTCATCAGCTGTATTTTTCTTATCCGTAAGGATGATGGATAGCTTGTAATCCTTGACGCTTTTTAAGCCTTCATCCCTGCCGTGTAGGGATATGAAATTAGCCCCCTGCCAGCTTTTATTAAGCTTTGCCATCATATACTGGAAGGAGGATAGGCCAGGCATTATCTTTTCAAGCTCTAGGCCCTTTCCCTTAAGATATTCTACAATCCCATAAAAGCAAGGGTCTCCTGAGGCCAGTATTAAGGTGTTACAGCCTTCTTTGAGAAAAGGGTCTATATGGCTAACCTTCTCTAGGCTTACAATATCCCTTCTAATGTCCTTCAAGGATTCACAAACCCTACCAAAGGCCACTACCCTTTCAAAGCTTTCTATGGCCTCTTTTACTTCCAAGGTTAAATATTTTGGATTGCCGGGCCCTACTCCGGCTACTACTACCCCATAAAAACTCCCCTTTCCATGGAATATATAAGTACCCTGACTGGGTAAGCTTCATCCTTTAGGTATCTTCTAATCCTTTCCTCTGCCCCCTTTTCCATATCCCTTACAATGTCACCATATCCCTCTTCAATACAAAGCTTTAGTCCTTCCTCTGCTGTTAAGCACTTCCTTATTCTTTGTAAGAAGGGCTGAGCTACTCCCTTTAAGGCTAAGTAGTATACAAAGGCTTCCATCCTGGCATCTGATATGCTGCTATGGGTGTTAAATATTCCTATGGAAAGTTTAGCAAATTTCCCTATATGGCCTAGTAGGGTCATGGATTTAAAGCCCTTCTTGTATATGTAGAGAAGGCTTTCTCCAATAAAGTTGGAAACCTTTACTATGCCGCCCTTTAGCTCCAAGGATTTGGCAAGCTTTTCTCCATAATTTCCCGGCACTAAAACTATTTCATCCTTGCCATAGCTATCTTCTATGGCATCTACTTCCATGTATATGGTCTTTAACATAGCTTCCTTAGACATGGGGTATACTATGCCCTTGGTTCCTATTATGGATATGCCTCCCTTGATTCCGATCTTTTCATTGTAGGTTTTTTTGCTAATCTCTACNCCTTCAGGGGCGTAGATTAATACATTATANCCTTTAGGGGAAACTTTTCTTATTTCCTCTTCTATCATCCTTTTNGGAACGGGATTTATAGCAGCCTCTCCCACTTCCCCAAATAGGCCCTTTCTTGTAATCCTTCCTATGCCTATTCCCCCATCTATAGAAATTTTTTTATCTTCCCTTCTTTCCACCTGGGCATATATCTTCATTCCATCTGTTACATCCGGGTCGTCCCCTCCGTCTTTGATTACACAGCAGGAGGCTTTGTTCTCTTCTAGCTTGGGGTCCATTATTTCTAGTTTCAGCCTTATGCCGGCTGGGGTGTCTATTTCAACAAATCTTGGAATTTGTCCTCTTTCAAGCATAAGGACTGCAGCCTTACTAGCTGCCGCAGCGCATGAACCAGTGGTGTAACCGCATCGAAGTCTCTTTCCGTCCTTTATTACATACAGATCTAATCTCATCTTCCTACCCCCATGTATAATAGGGCATTGATAATTGATGCAGCTACATTGCTTCCCCCCTTTGTGCCCACGGTAGAAATAGAAGGCATATCCAATTCCCTTAAAAGCTCTTTAGACTCAGCTGCTCCTACAAAGCCTACAGGAACTCCCACTATGAATCTAGGCTTAACCTTCCCTTCCTTTACCAGTTCCAATAGCCTAAAGAGGGCTGTAGGGGCATTCCCTATCACGAACATGTCTATCCCTTCTTCTACAGCTAAGTCTACAGCTGCTTGGGAACGAGTGGTCTTTAATTCCTTAGATAGGGAAAAGGTCCTTTCATTATCGATAAAACATTTCAGCCTACACTTACTCTTAGATAGGGNCCTTTTATTTATCCCCACGTAGGCCATCTTGCTGTCGGTAAATATTACTCCCCCTTCTTCTATGCTGGCCAGGGCCCTGCTAACAAAGTCATTCCTAAAATCTACTATCTTCCTATATTCAAAATCCCCTGTTGTGTGGATCATCCTCTTTACAATAATCTTTTCCTGCTGACTAAAGCTTGTATCCTTCATTACCTCCTCTATTATGTCCATGCTCCTATTCTCTATTGCCATTGGATCTTTTAAATACATGGCTCTCCTCCTTATCTTTTATTGTCTATCCTATCCAACAGGAAATTAAAGGCCTTTAAATTTCCTAGGAAGTTGATATAGGGGTAGGCTGCCAATACATTTTTATATCCATAGCCACACTGCCAACTTCTTTGGCTTTTAGCCTTCTGTATGTCATATAAGGGCCTACCCTCTATTTCTATAAGGGAGCGGTGGGATTCATTAGCTTTTAAGCTTTCTCCTTTTTTGCCTAAAAGGCTATCCTCCCTAAGCTTGATATTGCAGTATCCAAACCTTTGAAGCCTGTCGGTCATATAGGCCTTCCCCTTAAATATACCTACCATGGGATAGCCTTCTATCTCCTCAACTAAATACATAAAGCCGCCAGATTCGGCGTAGATATATGCCCCTCCTTCAGCCATTTCCCTAATGGAAGAAAGCATTGCCTTATTTTGAGAAAGTTCTTCTTTATATAGTTCAGGGTAGCCTCCACCGATATAGAGTAAATGGCATTTTGGCACTTTTCTATCCTTTATGGGAGAGAAGTGTTCCACCTGGCAGACCCTTTCTAGTAGCTTTAAATTTTCACTGTAATAGAAGGAAAAGGCCTCATCATAGGCTATGGAAACCTTTATATCCCTCTTCCTTGGATATTGATACTCCCTTATTTCTAAGTCCTTCATCAGGCTGATTATGCCATCTAGGTCTACAGTCTTTACTAAAATTTCTGCTGTCCTTTCAATTAGGTCCTCTGCCTCCTTATTTTGGGTTCCTTCTACCAAGGCTCTAAATCTACTTCCTAAATTGGCTTCTTCCTCATTTTCTACATAACCTAGCACCTTAAGACCTGTATATTCCTCCACCCTTTCCTTTAATAGCATATAGCTAGCCTTGTTTACCCTATTAAAGATGATGCCTTTAATTCTAGACCTTGGGAAATCTATCATGCCCTTTATCTTTGGAATGGCAGAAAACATCTCCCCTTTAGGGGTATAGATAAGGATGGCATTTATATTCAACTTGTTGGATATATGATAGCTGGAGTTTTCAAAACTATTATATATCCCATCGAAATAGCCCATAGCCCCTTCAATTACTGCATATTCTCCCCTATTCATGGATAAGGCTATTTTTATTCCCTCCTCTCCCATCATGTGCATGTCCAAGTTTCCTGCCCTTTTCTTTGAAGCCAGGGCTAAATAGCTGGTGTCAATAAAATCTGGTCCAGTTTTAAAGGCGGATACATCCAAGCCCCTATTTTTAAGAGCCCTAATTAACCCAAGGCTAATTAGGGTTTTGCCCTCATTGCTTTGGGGGGCTGTAATCATTATGGTTTTCATATCCTTTCCTCCAATTCTTTAAAGGCCTCAATTAACCTTAAATTGTTCTTCCTATCCTTGATGGCTACCCTTATGTAGCTATTGTCTAAGCCCTTGAANTTGGAACACTTCCTAATTACTAAACCCCTTTTTAGGAAGAAGTGGAATGCGTAATCTTCCTTGTGTCTTAAAAGCTTTATGAGGATGAAATTAGTGTGAGTTGAATAGGGCTTAATCCCTTGAATTTTCTTTAGCTCATCTAACAAAAACTTCCTTTCCCCTTCTATATAGGTTTTGCTTTTCTTTATATAGTTCTTACACTTAAAAATATACCTACCAGCCCTGTCGGCCAGGGCATTAACGCTCCAGGGCAGTTCTACCCCTTCATATTTTTCCCTTATATCCTCGGCTACACAGGCATAGCCGAGACGGATGCCTGGAAGGCCAAAGAACTTGGTAGCTGCCCTAATTATTCCTACATTTTTAAAGGAATCTTTACTAAAGATTTCAATACTATCGTAGTCCTCTGGGCAAAACTCATAGAAGGCCTCATCTAAAAGGAGGTAGGCTCCTTTTTGTCTTACTATTTCATATAGTTTAATGAGAGTTTCTTTTTCTATTCTTAAGCCCGTTGGATTATTGGGATTTCCTAAGATGATTAAGTCTTCTGGCCTTATAGTCTTTTCTATGGCAGCTAAATCTAGAGTAAAATCCTGTTTGTAGTTTAAGCTAACTACTTCCTTCTTATGGACCCTTGCCCTATCTTGGTATTCGGAAAAGGAAGGTAGAACAACTACTATCCTGGGAAAGAGTAGAATGAACTTATCTATTATGTCCACCGCCCCATTCCCTACTAGCACATTTTCTAGGCCACACTTTAAGTAGTCTGCTATACTAGCCTTTAGATGCCTATACCTTATATCTGGATAGCTAATCATGTCTGAAAAGCTATCAATTAATTCCTCTTTAAGGCCTTGAGGAAAGCCTAGGGGGTTTATGTTGCTGCTAAAATCTATCAACTCCCCTTCATAGTATTTTTTAAAGCTTATTAAATCTCCACCATGCCTCATACTATCACCTGCCTAAAATAGTTACTGCTATATAAAGGGTTAAGAGGAGTATTTCACTCCTGTACATGATTTCAATGGTTCTTTTTATATCCTCCCTACTAACCCTTCTAATCCCATCCCCTATGGTTGGCTTTCTTACAAGCTTTCCAAAATATAAACCATCCCCTCCCAGCTGGATATTTAAAAGGCCTGCCACTGCCCCTTCTGGATAGGCTGCATTAGGGCTTTTATGGTTTTTCCTATCCCTTATCATTATCCTTACTCCATTTTTTACATCGAATCTAAAGGCTGAAGATAGGCACATTAAAAGTCCCGTAATCCTTGCAGGTATATAGTTAAATAAATCGTCAACCCTGGCAGGGAAAAAGCCCAAATCCTTATATTTTTCATTTTTATATCCCAGCATGGAGTCCATGGTGTTGACCATCTTGTACATTAGACCCCCAGGGACTCCCACTAGCATAATGTAGATTAAGGGTGCAATAACCCCATCTGAAGTGTTTTCACCTACAGTCTCTATGGCTGCCTTTATTACCCCCTCTTCTGAAAGGGATTTGGTATCCCTACCCACTATAAAGGAAAGCTTATATCTGGCCTTATCAAGGCTTTTATCCAAGGCAAAATATACCTTCATGGCCTCCTTGTCCAAGCAGCGGGCTGCCAGGCAGCTATATATGAAATAGATGTTTATGATGGAATATAAAAGCCTATATCCTTTTAAACACTTTAATATTAAATAGGGGACAATAAAGGCCAGGGAGATGTTTAAAACTACTATAAGAAAGCCTCCAATCTTTAGTTTTTTGCCTTCCTCCTTAAAAATCTTTCTAACTATCCTTTCCTCAAAGGATATGATCCTTCCCATAAGCTTAACGGGATGGGGAAAGCTATGAGGGTCCCCAATTAGCCAATCTAATAATACTGCTACTAGCAATTCCATATTCTCACCTATCAAGTTTTAGTAGTGAATATACATAGTCCATGTCTAAATTTTCCCTTATTAGCTTGGAAAGTTTATTTAAATCCTCTTCCACCTTGTCAGCTTCCCTAATATCCTCCAGCCCTTCCAAAGGAGTAAAGGGAATAGTCCCTACTACAGGGATATTGAGTAGTTCTTCTATCATTTCAAGGCCAGGGTCAAGTAGGCTTTTGTCCCCCCTAAATTTATTTATGATTAGGCCTTTAATTCTCTTTCTTTCCTCCTCTTCCAAAAGCATGACTGTGCCATAGAGGGAGGCAAATACCCCTCCCCTATCTATATCTGCCACTAGTAGTACTGGTGCATCTACCATTTTGGCCATCCCCATATTGACTATGTCCTTTTCCTTTAAATTGATTTCTGCAGGGCTACCTGCTCCTTCTAAAACTATGATGTCATAATCCTCTTCTAAACTATGATAGGCTTCCCTGATGATGGCTTTTAAGCCATCTTTAAAGGTGAAATATTCTCTAGCCTCCATATTTTTATAGTCTTTTCCCCTTATGACCACCTGGCTGCCCTTATCTGAAGAAGGTATAAGAAGGATTGGGTTCATATTGGGATTTGGATTTGTCCCAGCAGCCCTTGCTTGTAGGGCTTGGGAAATGCTTATCTTATATCCTTCTTTTGTTTTATAATATTTTGAAGACATATTTTGTGACTTAAAGGGGCTAACCCTATATCCATCTTCCTTGAATATCCTGCACAAGGCCGTAGTTATAAAGGATTTTCCTGCTGAAGATGTGGTACCTTGAATCATGATATTAGCCATTTTTAACCTCCGTATCGTAAATAATATCTTCTAGCTGCTTGAGTAGGGATGAAATGGAAGAGTGGTTTATCAGGCCTAAATCCATTTCCTCCTCTCTCAGTGAAAGAATCCTTATCCCCTCCTTTTTTGCAAAGCGAAGTAGTTCATAATTTCCCCTGTTTATTCCTTTTAGACTAACTCCAGAATCTATGACAATCTGACAATGCCTGATTAACTCTTTGGATTTTTCCACCTTTTCATATCCTATTTCCACAAAACCTTCTTCTGCTATGGTTTGCTGGGCAAGAATTTTAGAACTGCTATAATCTATATCATTTTTAAAGAGTATTCCGCTATAAAATCCAATCCCCTTCTTATTTAAGGCCCTATATATTTTAGTGGCTTGTCCGCCTCCGCCCACAACAAAAACTTTTGGAGGCTTTTTAATCCTTGGCAGTTCTATATTTCCTAAGGTGGTATTAAAAGAATAGCCATTTAGTCCATAAGCTTCCCTTATGGAATCATCAGTTATTACGTCTTCTGGAGTCCCATATCCATATATTTGGCCATCTTTTATAAGCATGACCTTATCGGCTATCTTAGGTACTAGGTCGATTTCATGTAGTGACATGATTATGGTTTTTTTCTTTTCCAAGGAAAGCCTAGCCAGTACATTTAGTAAATCTACCTTGAATCTAATATCCAAATAGGAGGTGGGTTCGTCTAGTACCATGATATCTGCCTGCTGGCAGATGGCCCTGGCTATCATAATCCTTTGTTTTTCTCCGTCGCTTAAGGATTTGAACTCCTTATATCTTAAACCTTGCCCATCAACAATATCTATGGCTTCATCGATTATCTGCCAGTCCCTTTCAGTCAATTTGCCGAAATAATTAGTGTAGGGGTATCTGCCCATGGCTACTACTTCTTCTGCAGACATCGTATCGGGAGCAATCTTTTCCGTTAGTACTATGGACATTTCCTTAGCCCTATCCTTTAGGGATAGCTGGTTTATATCCTTTCCTAACACAGTGATTGAACCACCCAGCCTCCTTATATGGTCTATGATGGTTTTTAGTATGGTGGATTTACCACAACCATTGGGCCCCAACAAGCATAGTATTTCCCCTTTCCTTAAATCCACATCGATATCCCTAACCACCGTTTTTTGCCCGTATCCTACCCTTAAATCTCTAGTTGAAAAAAATATCATATGACCTTCCTCCTATTTACCATCATATAAATGACTATAGGCGCTCCTATAAATGAGGTTACAGTACTGATGTTTAGTTCTATAGGAGAGAATATGGCTCTGGCAAAATAATCTGCAAGTAGGCAAAAGCTAGAACCTAGCAAAAATATCCCCGGTATAAGGACTTTAGGCTGAGAAGTCTTCATCATCAACCTGGTTAAATGGGGAACGGCAATGCCGACAAAGGAAATGGGGCCAGCAAAGGCTGTTACACAGGCGGAAAGCATGCTGGATAGAGCAATTAAAATTATTCTGAAGGTCTTGATGTTTATCCCCATGCTCCTAGCATAGCCTTCTCCCAGTAAATAGCCTTCTAAGGGCTTTGATAGCAAAAAAGTCAGTATAACTGTAGGTATTATGATGATGAAGGAAAATTTTATCATATCCCAGGTAATTCCAGAAAAACTTCCCATAGACCACAGGGTTAGGCTTGCAATCTTTTCATATTCTGCAAAGGTAATCATAAGGTTTGTACCTGCCGATGCTATATAGCCAAGCATAATGCCCACTACCACCAGTTTTGAAATGTCATTTACCTTCTGGGCAAACAGCAATACTAAAAGCATGGCTAATAGGCTGCCTACAAAAGAGGCTATGAAGATGCCAAGTACTCCCGCCTGGAATACTTTTAAGCTAAAATTGGTAAGCAGGAAAATTCCAACAAAAAACCTTGCTCCCGATGACACCCCAAGGACGTAGGGGCCTACTATGGGGTTTCTGAAGAAGGTTTGCAGTAAAAAGCCTGAAATCCCCAAGGCCCCTCCATATAACAGGCCGCTTACTATCCTGGGTATCCTGATTTTGTAAAGGATGTTATATTCTAAGGTGGATAATTCCCTGTTTTTAAGTAAAATATCCTTTAAGTCCTTTAGTGTGAAGTCAACGGAGCCGGATACTAGATTGATTGCTATGGTGAATATTAGAAATATTATCAAGCCAGCTATTATCAATATAGCCCTCTTATTTTTGCCCATATTATCTCCTCAATCTATGGTTTTTTATAATCTAATCCATTAGGAAGAAGTATTCCGTTTCGGTAATTTCTCCATGGGGAGTGGTAAATATGGTGTAAAGGTCTTCAATCATATCTGCTACCCGGTCTGCATGTTGGAAATAATGTGGCTTATATCCCCATACCCGCCTATCTCTTACCGCCTTGATGTCTGCAAAGTATTCTGCACTAGCTATTAAATCATCTATACTTTGGATGCTGCGGCCCAGCCTATTGTTATAGAACAAGATATCTACATCTTCGATGCCCTTATATAGTTCTTCTGCATTCATCTTGCTATTACCATCTTGGTCAGGATTTAAATGGCTTAAAATATACTCTCCACCAGCAAGTTCGATCATCTTGACTTCGTAATCCCCCTTGTTTCTCACGTAGTAGATATCGTTAGATAGAAAAAAGGATGCAAACTTTTCCCTTTCACCTTCTAAGTTGGCTACCCTTTCTTCTATTTCTTCAATCTTTTTAAGCTGGGCATCATAAAATTCCTCTGCTTCTTCCTCCTTGTCGAATAAGGCTCCCACAAATTTTACCCATTCTAACCTTCCTCTAGGGTCTGATTCCCTTTGGCTTCCACGAGATATCCACTTAATTCCCAACTCATCAAACTTTGCTGCCACCTCATCGGTGCCATGGCCTGTCCCCGTTGTAATCAAGACCAAATCAGGCTTAATTGCTTGTATGAGTTCATAGTCTGGGCTAGAATTCCTTCCTACGTATGTAATCCTTCCTTCTTCCATTCCTTCCTTTACCTCTGGAATATGCCAGTCATCAACTTCGGTAGTAACTAAGCTTATCTTATCCAAAAGGCCTAAGGGCCTTAATTCAGCAGCAGCAGTAGTTGCAAACACCCCTACCGATTCTATAGGCAAGTGAATGACATTTATGTCAGCCTTTAACTGGGGTACCTCCTTGCCTTCTGGTACCAACAGGGTCCTTCTGCCATTCCAGTCGGTTATAATCTTATAACCACCTTGGTAATAGTCCACTGAAAAGGATTCTGCATACTTTAATTCCATTTGACCAATATGGATCAAACCAGTGTCTTCATCGATATTCTCCATGACAGCTTCTTCAAAATCTTCCTGACTATTTACACTTGCTCCCTCCTGACCCTTACAGCCCGTTAACATGAACGCCAGGGCCAGTAATAATAAGGTTAGCTTAGTAAAATAAATTTTTCTTCTTATCATTTCCACCTCTCCTTTTTCTTTTTATGACTAAAACCAACTAACCTTCAATAAAACAAGCCCTACCTTCCAAGGTAGGGCAAATAGACAAAGGTATGCCATATTAAAAATTGGCAACAAAAATAAGCCTAGCCTTCCCTCCGAAGGTTGGTTAGCCGTAAACATTAGGCAGGTCTCCTGACTTATGNTCATCCTACTCTCAACGCCTTCCCGAGAAAATCTCAGTGGCATGTGTTGATTTCGTCCCAATTACAGTAGCGGGGGCTGTACTGGATTTTCACCAGTTTCCCTTTTAATCCACAAGGAACCTAATGTCTTTGTATTCAGTTTTTACCAATTACATCTTATCATAAATTTTTATATTGTCAACTAATTTTTTAATATTCAATTAATTTAGCCTATTCTAACGTGTAATTTACCTTTTTAATGAATTTATATCCTCTTTCATCTATGGAAATTATGTTGACACTTCCATTGTCCACCCTAAACTTAAAATAATAATCTAGATTATCAAATACCCAGGATAGGGCAAGCCTAATTACTCCAGCATGGCATACTAAAAGGGCATCTTCATCTTTTTTAGAAATTTCCTCTAAGAAGGAGGTAACCCTTTCATAGGCCATCTTGATACTTTCGCCCTTGGGGGTTGGAAAGTTAATATAGTCTTCATCCCAAAGTTTTGATTCTTCTGGGAAATTCTCCTTTATCTCCTCATAGCTATAGCCTTCGAATAGGCCAAAGTCGATCTCCTGAATTCTTTCATCCCTTTCACCTTCTAAGCCCAAAAGCTCCATAGTTTGAATAGCCCTATACAGGGGGCTTACATAAACTCTATCGAAGGATAGGGTATCCACATAAGTCTTAGTTCGCTTAATGTGCTCCCTCCCTTCTTCAGTTAATACCGTCTCCTTGGTACTAAATATATTTCCTACATTGTCCCCAGTTTGTCCATGGCGAATCAGTATTATGTCCACCTTAACACCTCCAAAAATATTATTAGCGATACCAGTTCAGATATTTCAAGGCTGGCTCCGTATACATCTCCGGTAAAACCACCTATTTTACTATAGCTGATTTTGGTCATCAGCTCTCCCAGCAAAAATGA
>JGI24714J26587_10002173_pt1 | contig 13244 bp, 10 predicted proteins | sample BioPla4DNA2_FD_26587 | JGI IMG/M metagenome (IMG submission 26587)
CTATATGGGGTATAAGGCGAAGGTATTCAGTTTTTGTAGAAATTGTATCCGGTGTCAAAGAAAGTCTGCTCCGATATATTGGAATATCTTGACTTTGGAGCTCTTTTAGTTGATAATAATACTGCTATATTATATAATTAGTAGCAGGTAATAAAATCTAGTAACAAAAGGCGGGTGTAAAGTGAAAATTAAAGCCCATACCATAGCCAGTATAATTCCTGGCAGTATTGCTGATGAGGTGGGTATAGAGCCGGGGGATAAATTAATGGCCATCAATGATGCCAATGTTGTTGATGTTTTGGATTATATGGAGTGGATTGAACAGGATTATTTAGAAATAACCGTCCAAAAAAAAGATGGACAGCAATGGATTTTGGAAATAGAAAAGGATGTTGATGAGAACCTTGGTATAGATTTTGTAACGCCTTTGATGGACAAAGAGAAGGCCTGTGCCAACAAATGTATATTTTGTTTTGTAGATCAGCTGCCTCCTTCAGTACGCAGTAGTCTTCAGTTTAAAGATGATGACTGGAGGCTTTCGTTTTTAATGGGTAATTATGTTACCCTAACAAATCTATCCCCATTGGATTTTAATAGAATATATGAAAAAGCCATAAGCCCTCTATATGTTTCCATTCATACGACCAATCCAGAACTTAGAGTGAGAATGATGGGGAATAAAAGAGCAAGTGAGATTATGGATACATTAGAAGATTTCCGCAAGAATGACATTTCAATTCACTGTCAGATTGTACTATGTAGAAATGTAAATGACGGTAAGGAATTGGACAAAACCTTGGAGGATTTATGGTCCTTTCGTGATATAATACAATCGATAGCAGTTGTTCCTGTGGGCTTAACAGGGCATAGAAATGGATTGGAAAATATATTACCTTATGATAAGGAATCTTCAGCCCAGGTTATAGATCAGGTGGAGAAATGGCAATACTTTTTTAAAAGGACTTTAGGTACATCCTTTATATTTATAGCAGACGAATTTTATATCATAGCTGATAGAGACATGCCTGATTATGATGATTATGAGGATTTCCCCCAAATTGAAAATGGTGTGGGTTTGGTTCAAAAATTTCGCTATGAATTTGCCCAGGCTATAAAAGACATTGATGATGCTTCATGGGATAAGGGCGAACTTTCCATAGTAACTGGCCAGTCAGCATCCAAGATTATAGAAGAGATAGGCCAAACTTTAGAGAAAATTACAGGCAAAACCATCTATGTGTATCCAATTAAAAATAATTTCTTTGGTGGGCAAGTTACAGTTGCTGGACTTATTACTGGTAGTGATATAATTAGAGAGCTGAAGAATAAGCCGTTAGGTCAAAAAGTTTTAATTCCCGATGTTATGCTGAGGCAGGGAGAAGATATCTTTTTGGATGANATGACTTTAGAAGAATTAAGNNNTCAATTGGGAATTAAAGTNGTACCGGTAGCAGTGAACGGTCAAGCATTGGTAAAAGAAGTTATTTCTAATGATTAATCAAAATTAAGAAGGATTGTGTTAACGGTTTTAGTAGAAATTATAGAAAAAAGGTAGGTGGGAAAATGACAAATCCAATAGTTGCAATTGTAGGGAGGCCCAATGTGGGCAAATCCACCCTTTTTAATCAACTAGTAGGCGAAAGAATTTCTATAGTAGATGATCAACCGGGAGTGACTCGTGATAGAATTTATGCTGATACTGAGTGGTTGAATAGAAAAATTACGCTGGTAGATACAGGTGGAATAGATGTAGAAAGTCAAGATGAGTTAATGCTTCAAATGAGACAGCAGGCTAATATAGCCATTGAAACATCCGAAGTAGTTATATTTTTGGTAGACGGCAAGGAAGGGATTACTCCTGCAGATCAAGAGGTAGCTAATCTATTGAGAAAGGCCAACAAACCTATTGTTTTAGCAGTCAACAAGATAGATGCTCCCCATGAGGAGGATATGCTCTATGAGTTTTATAATCTAGGTATAGGTGATCCTATATCCATATCTGCGTCTCACAAGAGGGGGTTGGGAGACCTATTAGATGCAGTAATAGAACATCTTCCTGAACATGAGGTACAAGATGAAGATGAGGATGTTATTAAAATTGCTGTACTTGGTAAACCCAACGTAGGAAAATCTTCTATTGTTAATAGGCTTCTGGGTGAGGAGAGAGTTATAGTAAGCAATATTCCAGGTACTACTAGAGACGCAATAGATACTCCTTTTGAGGTTGATGGTCAGAAGTATATCATTATTGATACTGCTGGTATTAGGAGGAAGAGCAGAATAAGCGAGGAGCTGGAAAGATATAGTGTTATTAGGGCACTGGCAGCTATTCGCCGTTGTGATGTAGCCCTTTTGGTTATTGATGCTACTGAGGAGGTTACTGAGCAGGATAAAAAGATAGCTGGTCTTATACATGAGGAAGGGAAAGGCTGCATCATTATAATGAATAAATGGGATCTTATTGAAAAAGATACCAACACCATGAGCCAATATAGGAAGCGATTAGTAAATGATTTGGCATTTATGCAATACGCTCCTAGCCTATTTACATCTGCACATACAGGGCAGCGGCTAAATAGGATTATCGAAATGGTTAATCACGTATATGCCCAGTGTACTTTCAGAATTTCTACTGGAGTATTAAATGAGTGTATTGCTGAGGCAGTGGCCTTTTCAGAACCTCCAACGGATAAGGGCAGGAGATTAAAAATTTATTATGGAACTCAAGTAGCTGTTAAACCTCCTACATTTGTTCTATTTGTAAATGATCCAGATTTAATGCATTATTCATATTTAAGGTATTTAGAAAACCAATTTAGGAAAAGTTTCGGGCTAGAAGGCACTCCCATTAGGTTTATTTTGAGACAAAGGAAATCCAATTAAACTGAGAGGAGGCTATATAATGTGGTATATTCTTATAGCTGTAATTGGATATTTTCTGGGGAACATTTCTTCATCCTATCTTGTAGGCAAGCTAACGGCCAGGATTGATGTACGGGAGCACGGCAGTGGAAATCTTGGGGCTACCAATGTTTACAGGGTTTTAGGCTTTAAGGCTGGAGCTATTGTCTTTTTGGCTGATGCATTAAAGGGCCTTGTTGCAACATTGATAGGACTATGGATAAAAGGAGACGTTGGAGGATTGATCGGGGGCATAGCAGCAGTAGCAGGGCACAACTGGCCTTTTCTTCTTGAATTCAAAGGCGGCAAGGGGATTGCTACCTCCTTTGGAAGTATTGTTATACTCTTTCCCCTTATTTCTCTTATACTTCTAATAGTAGAGGTGTTAGTTATTGCTTTTACCGGTTATGTATCCCTGGCATCAATTACTGTAGCGGTACTATTTCCCATACTTGTTATTGCTTTCAGATATAGTATTCAACATATCATAGGTGCCTTATTGCTAGCTATTTTAGCTGTTTACAGACATAGAAGCAATATATCAAGGCTATTAAAGGGACAGGAGAATAAGATAACATCAAGAAGAAGTAGAATAGGAAGATTAAAATGATTAAAAAAGTCGCAATTATTGGAGCAGGTAGTTGGGGAACAGCTCTTTCCATATTATTGGCTAATAAGGGTATAGAGGTAAATCTTTGGGCATATGAGGAGGAAGTCTTTAATCAGATTAATAGTACTAGGCAAAATAAACGTTATCTTCCAAATATAACTTTACCATCTAATATTCAAGTCTTTAATGATAAAGAACAATCCATCAGAGGCACAGACCTAGTAGTTCTAGCTGTATCTTCCCAAGCCGTGCGAAGTGTGGCTGCGGATATTAGTGGCTATATGCCTCAAGATGGTATTGTAGTAAACGTAGCAAAGGGATTGGAGGTAAAGAGTTTAAAAAGACTATCCCAGGTCATTGAAGAAGAAATCCCTCACTGCAAAATAGCTGTATTATCTGGACCAAGCCATGCAGAAGAAGTATCTAGAGGAATACCTACTGCTGTAGTAAGCGCGGCTAAAGAACAAAAAGTTTCGGAAATTGTTCAGGATGCATTTATGAGCCCCGATTTTAGAGTATATACCAATTCGGATATCATTGGTGTTGAGATGGGTGGAGCCCTAAAAAACATCATCGCCCTTGCAGCTGGGGTAAGCGATGGGCTAGGCTATGGAGACAATACTAGAGCTGCTCTGACCACTAGAGGGATTGTAGAGATAACTCGGTTAGGGCAAGCTATGGGAGCATTGCCTAGTACCTTTGCAGGACTAACTGGTATTGGAGATCTTATTGTCACCTGTACAAGTATGCACAGCAGAAATAGACGGGCAGGTATCTTGATCGGTCAGGGCAAAACTTTAGATGAAGCGCTAAATACTGTTGGAATGGCAGTAGAAGGAGTAAAAACCTGTCAAGCGGCATATGAATTGGCTAAAAGGCTTGGTGTAGAAATGCCTATAACTGAGCAGCTGTATTACGTACTTTTTGAGGGAAAAAGTCCAGAAGAAGCCGTTGAAGACCTCATGCTTCGAAGCAAGACCTTTGAAAGTGAAGAAGGCTTAAACAATTGGCTATAATTTTTAATGACAACCTGTCATAAACCTTTTCCTCAAGCAATATACATTACTATAGATAAATATGTATGTAGAGGTTGTAATGCAATTAAATTGCGATCTAATAACAGGGAGGGAAAAGGTGATGGAGAAGTTCGACTTATATCGGGATATTGCCGAACGTACCGATGGTGATATATACATTGGAGTGGTAGGCCCCGTTAGAACAGGCAAATCCACTTTGATAAAGAAGTTTATGGATTTACTGGTTCTCCCTAATATTGAGAATGCTTATAAAAAGGAGAGAGCTATAGACGAGATGCCTCAGAGTGGATCAGGGCGCACTATTATGACCACTCAGCCCAAATTCGTTCCTGATGAGGCCATAGAAATAACTATTCGTGAGAATGCTAACTTAAAAGTCCGTATGGTGGATTGTGTAGGATATCTAGTACAAGGCGCCATCGGCCATATGGAAGGGGATAGCCCAAGGATGGTCCGTACACCTTGGTTTGACTATGACATACCCTTTGAAGAGGCAGCTGAGCTAGGCACCAGAAAGGTTATAACGGATCATTCTACTATTGGCTTAGTGGTTACTACTGATGGTAGTATAACCGATATTTCTCGATCAAATTACATAGAAGCAGAGGAGAGAGTAGTTAACGAGCTAAAGGAGCTTAACAAGCCCTTTGTAATTATTCTCAACTCTAAAAATCCCACTGCTCCAGAGACCATAAATATGCGTGAGGCTTTAGAAGAGAAATATGATGTTCCGGTACTCTTGTTAGATGTAATGAATTTAACCCTTGAGGATATAGATGATATACTCAGCAATGTTCTCTTCGAGTTCCCACTGACAGAGATTCGAATTGACATGCCTAAATGGGTTCAAAGTTTAGATGATGATCATTGGTTAATTGAGCACATATTCCAATCAGTTAAGGTATTTACCGAAGAAATATCCAGGGTAAGAGATGTATATAAGATAAAAGATGCCTTAGAGGAGTCAGAATATGTTGAAAAGCCAACCATATCTGAAATAAGTTTAGGTGATGGCAAGGTTAAAGTGGGTATGGATACTAAGCCGGGCATGTTCTATAAGATCCTTGGAGAAACTTGTGGATATAATATAGAAGGGGATTATCAGCTTATTGGATTGATGAAAGAGCTGGCCCATGCTAAAAGAGAATATGATAAAGTAGCCCAGGCCTTAGAAGATGTGAGAACCACTGGTTACGGAACCGTGCCTCCTGCCATGGATGAACTCATACTGGAAGAACCAGAGATTATCAAGCAAGGAGGAAGATTTGGAGTACGACTTAAGGCAAGTGCACCCTCCCTTCACTTTATACGGGCTGATATTCAGACAGAGGTTTCTCCTATAGTGGGCAGTGAAAAGCAGAGTCAGGAGCTAATTAACTACTTGCTGGATGAGTTTGAATCTGATCCCACTAAGCTTTGGGAGTCCAACATATTTGGAAAGTCCCTACATGAGCTGGTAAAGGAAGGACTATCCAATAAGCTGATGAGGATGCCAGAAGACGCCCAGTTCAAGATTCAAGAGACTCTACAGAGGATAATTAACGATGGCAGCGGCGGGTTAATCTGCATAATTTTATAAAGAATACAATACTAGGAAGCGGAATCGTCAGCAGAGCTGACGATTTTTATTTTTCCACAAAAAATGCAAGGATAATCCATATCCTTGCATAAAGATATTAAGGTGCATTTTATTCCTGTTCTTTGTAAGTATTATAAATTCTAATCAGAAGCTCGTCTACTTCATATTGAAGATTTGCTATCTGCTCTTGAATACTTTCCTCAATCTTCTTTAGCTCTTCGAGATATTCTTCTTTCTCTTCAAGGGCGGCTTCAAGAAGATTAATACTTATACTTTTCATAATTGCCAAGCCCTCCTTTTTATTTTGCTTATTTATACCCGCAACTAAAGAGGTCAAACACATTTATTGCTATATAATATGCTTATTATTGTAACCCTATGATAAAATAGCAATATATTGATTGTAACAAGAGATAATGATAATATCTAATTATCTTGTATTATTAGGAGGAAATATGACAAAAAAGAAATGGACTCTAGTATATATAGCATTGAACATTTTTGTAATAGTTTTAATAGGAATTTTGGATTCAGAGATTAACGATATAGGAAAGATATTATATAGTGTAAGGCCTGGATGGGTAATAGGAGCAGTAATCTCTATGGTAATTTATTGGGTAATGGATGCAACCATACTAAATTATACTATCAGTTATATACACGGACAAAAAAACTTCTGGAAGAGCTTTAAGGTTGCAGTCATTGGCCAATACTACAATGCCATTACCCCTTTTGCTAGTGGGGGACAGCCTGCTCAGGTGTATTATATGGCCAAAATTGGAGTGCCTGGAGGGTCAGCCAGTTCAATTTTAATGGTTAAGTTTTTGATTTATCAAGTGGTACTTTCCATATATGGTGCTATGGCATTTATTTGGAAGGGAATGTATATATACAGTTATAATACTTGGGTATTTTGGTTTTCAGTATTGGGATTTATTATAAATGCAGGAGCCATTTTACTCCTTATTTTTTTGTCCCTTAGTAAAGGATTTGTAAAGAGCTTGGTTTTTAATACAATAAACTTGTTAAGCAAAATAAGACTTATAAAGGATCCCAATATGACAAAGAAAAAGCTAAAGTCCCATTTAGAAGATTTTCATAATGGTTTTAAGCTTATGCAAGGCAATACCAAGGCAATGCTGTATATGAGCCTATTAACAGCTTTGCAGCTACTCTGTTTTTTTAGCATTACGTTTTTTATATACAAGGGGCTAGGTTTGACAGTAGAAAAATGGGTAAACATTGTATTGGTTCAAGCTCTTTTGTATTTAGCTGTTTCCTTTGTCCCTACACCAGGTTCAACTGGTGCTTCAGAGACAGGTTTTATGATTTTTTTTAGGTTCTTCTTTCCCAGCAATCTAATTTTTGTAGCCATGTTGTTATGGAGGACAATTAGCTATTATTTAAATATTTTGGCCGGTATAGTATTTATTCTATGGGATAGTATCCGCAATTTTACAAAATCAAAGGCTTAAAATTAAAGAGTAAGTGATTAGCAGGTAATATCTGCATAGATTGTACCCTAAGTGATATGTTTATATAAAAGGTTTATGGAAGAAGTTTATGGGTATTAATATGTATATTAGGTTTATTTTTGAGAATGTTGACGGGGAATGTTTTCAAAGGAGGCGATGGACATACGTGCATTGTTAGTTATTTTTGGTGGGACCGGGGATTTAGCACATAGATAGCTTTATCCAGCAGTATATAATCTATATTTGTCTGGATTATTGCCTCAGGAGTTCGCTTTGGTATCGGTAGGAAGAAGGGATAAGACTATTTTAGAGTTTCGTACAGAGGCCATGGAATCTATAAATAAATATTCAAGAATCAAACCAACAGATAATAAGGGATTAAAGGACATTATATCCCGTTTTTATTACTATAAAAATGATTTTTATAACGACCAAGGATATAAAGAATTAGGTGAGTTTTTAAGTGAATTAGACCAGAAGTATGGTACTCAGGGAAATAGAATCTATTATCTAGCTGTAGCTCCAGAGCATTTTGGCCCTGTAGTGGAGAGGATAAATAACGCCGGTCTTGCCCCTAATAGGGGTGATTCATGGCAGAGAGTAGTTATAGAAAAGCCCTTTGGTAAGGATTTGGAATCTGCGACAAAGCTCAATAAGGATCTTACTAAAGTATTTGATGAAGAGCATATTTATAGAATTGACCACTATCTAGGCAAGGAAATGATGCAGAATATCATGGTAATTCGCTTTGCCAATACCCTTTTTGAACCTATATGGAACAATAAACACATAGATCATATTCAGATAACCTCCAGTGAGACTGTAGGGGTGGAGAATAGAGGCGGTTATTACGATAGTGCTGGTGCCCTAAGGGATATGATGCAAAATCATATGCTCCAGCTCTTAATGTTAACGGCCATGGAGCCACCTGTTAATCTAGATGATCAGTCCGTTAGGGATGAGAAAGTTAAAGTTCTGAAGGCCCTATCGCCTATGACTCCAGAGGAAGTGGCACAAAATGTTGTAAGAGGTCAGTACGGACCTGGGTTTGATGGAGACCATCCGGTAGTAGGATATCGTCAGGAGGACAGGGTTAACCCGCAGTCCACCACGGAAACCTATGTAGCTATGAAGGTGATGGTAAACAACATACGATGGGCAGGTGTACCCTTTTATTTAAGAACTGGAAAGAGAATGCCCTGTAAGACCACTGAGATTGCTATCCAGTTCTCAAAACCGCCAGAGGTTTTATATTTTAAGGAGTTTCAAGGGCTAGAATCTAATCTACTAGTCATAAAGATTCAGCCTAGGGAAGGTGCTTTTCTCCAGTTCAATGCAAAAAAACCTGGTGCACGGAATGAAATCATTCCTGTTGCCATGGATTTTTGCCAAAATTGTCATGTGGATGCAGCATCAGTGGACGCTTACGAGAGATTGTTGTATGATGTTTTAAGAGGAGATTCTACTCTCTTTACTAGATGGGATGAAGTGGAATACTCATGGAGGTTTATTGACAGTATTGCTAAGGCCTGGGAGAATACTCCTCCTAATTTCCCAAATTATGAGGCAGGAAGCTGGGGGCCAGAAGAAGCCAGGATGCTAATAGAAAGAGATCATAGAGTATGGAGGGATGTATGTGACTATTATTGATATATCTATCCCAATTCATGTAGATATGCAAGTTTATAAGAATAAAGAAGAGAAACGGCCAATTATCCAAGTGGTTCGGGACTTTAGCAGTGGTAGTGTCTATGAAAGTAGATTATCCATAGAGATGCATACTGGAACTCATATTGACGCGCCTCTTCACATGATAGAGGGGGGAGAGGATCTAAGGGTATACCCAATTGAAAGATCTGTTTCTCCTTGTAGAGTTTTGGATTTTACCCATATAGATGACGCCATAACTAAAGATGATTTAATTAATAAGGAGTTTGAATCTGGAGAGTTTCTGCTCTTTAAGACCAAAAACTCTTGGGATGAAGAATTCAATCCCAACTTTATCTATCTGGAAAAGAGCGGAGCCGAGTATTTGGTGGAAAAGGGAGTTATAGGTGCTGGTATTGATAGCTTAGGAATCGAACGAAATCAGCCCCAACATGAGACCCATAGGACTCTGCTGGGCAATAAAATCATGATATTGGAAGGATTGCGGCTAAAGCATGTTGAGGAAGGCCCCTACGTATTAATTGCAGCGCCTTTGAATATTCCGGGAGTAGAGGCTTCTCCAGTGAGAGCATTTTTGATGGAGAGGGATTATGTAAAAATATGAGAGTATTGTTGACTACCCTAAATTCGAAGTTTATTCACAGCAATTTAGCATTAAGATATTTGAAGGTTAGCTGCAAAAACTTACCAGTGACTATTGCTATAGATGAATTTACTATAAATGATCATATGGAAGATATTTTAGGGAGCATATATAAGCACAGCCCGGATATTATAGCTTTTTCATGCTATATATGGAATATAAAGGAGACGTTAATGATAGTTGAGTCCTTAAAGAAGGTTTTGCCCAACTGTATAATCATCCTTGGCGGGCCGGAGGTATCCTTTGATAGTGTGACTTTGATGGAGCAAAACTTGGATATAGATATTATCGTAAGGGGAGAAGGGGAGATCACCTTTCCCCTTCTAATAGAAAGAATAATTATGGACAAGCCCTTGGATGATTTGGATGGGGTTACTTTTAGGCATAATGACAAAATTGTTGAAAACGGGGATAGGGAGCTAATTAAGGATTTGGATACTATTCCTTTTCCCTATGAGGATGGCTTTGAAGGGCTTGATAACCGAATAGTTTATTATGAGACAACTAGAGGTTGTCCCTTCCAATGCCAGTATTGTCTTTCCTCTACTAGTCAAGGAGTTAGATATTTTTCCCTTGATAGGGTAAAAAGAGATATTAAAACTTTCATAGATGCGGGTATACCCCAGGTGAAGCTGGTGGATAGGACCTTTAACTGTAATCCAAAAAGGGCTAGAGAGATTTTCAAAATGATTATGGATATGGGAGGAAACACAAATTTTCATTTTGAAATGTGTGGTGACCTTTTAGATGAAGAAACCCTGGATGTACTAAAAGATGCACCTCCAGGTCTCTTTCAGTTTGAGATAGGGGTTCAATCCACCAGAGAGGAGACCTTAGATATAATCAAAAGAAAGACTGACTTTGAAAAACTTTCAAAATGGGTCAGCAAACTTCAAGAGTTTAGAAATATTCATCTTCATCTGGATCTAATTGCTGGCTTACCAGAGGAGGACTATCTATCTTTTCAAGGATCCTTTAATGATGTCTATGAATTAAAACCTGACAAGCTTCAGCTAGGTTTTCTGAAGCTCCTTAAAGGATCAGGCATAAGAAATAATGCAAGTCGTTGGGATTATAAGTTTATATCCTATCCTCCCTATGAGGTGCTTGAAAATAAAGATATTACCTACGGAGAGCTACTAAAACTAAAGGGAGTAGAGGATCTTGTGGAGAAATATTATAATACCCATCGATTTGAAAACAGCCTTAATTATCTGGCCAATATTTTTAATAATGATTATTATAAGTTATATGATAGATTTGCTGAGTACTGGGATGAACAGGGGTATAATAAGCTATCCCATAGCCAGATAAGACTATATGAAATTCTCCTAGAATTTGGTCTGAGTCTTGAGGGGGTAGATAATGCTCTCTTTAAGGATTTGATAAAGCTAGACTATGTATCCCAACAAAAACCTTCCAGGTACCCCAAGGGCATTGAGGTACAGCTTTCACAAGAAGAAAAGAAGGCAATACGAAATTTCTTTAACAGCAGTGAAAACATAACCCAATATTTACCCCATCTAGCTAAATATACTCCCAGCCAAATCTCTCGTATGGCTCATATTGAGCTTTTTGACTATGATGTAACTCAAGGTTTGGATACAGATGAAATAAGAAAAGCACCAACTGCTGTGCTATTTGATTACAATATACCAAATAAACTGTTTAGTAAAAGTAAGATAATAAGATTAGATTCTCTATTTTAGATAGAGAATCTTTTTTTATATATTTTTTTGGATTGAAAAATGTTTTAGGGGTATAGTATACTTAATTTATAGACTAGCCATTTATTGGTATGGGTTTTGAAGCTGGAAAGGGTGGGAACAAATGAAGAAGAAATATGCGATTATAGGAGTTATAGTAATTATTTTGTCTATAGCAGGCTATGGCATATATAGCTATTATCAAATTAATAATCCTAAGGGACTATTTGAGAATTCATTTGAGGAAAAAACAGTATCTAATGAAAGCAAAAATGATGAAAGTAATACGAACCAGGAGGATGAGATAGACCCTCTTTTGAAGGATCCCTACAAGTTTACAGACAGGGTCAATTTTTTATTTCTAGGTTTAGATGCCAATGAGCGTAGATATAAGACCATGGGCGCTTTTCGGACTGATACCATTATGCTTATATCCATAGATTTTGATAATGAGAAAGTAGATGTTATATCTATACCAAGAGATAGCTATGTAGAAATACCAGGAAGAAAAAATAGAGAGAAAATCAATGCTGCTTTTGTACGTGGGGGAGGATTTGAAGGCCAAGGTTTTGAAAAAACCATGGAGACAGTAAGCCATTTTTTAGGAGGTATCCCTGTACATTATTATATTGGTGTAGATATGAACGTTGTTATTGATATTGTGGACATTATGGGTGGTGTAGATTACGATGTAGATGTAAGAGTAAAGGTTGATAATAGAGTTATAGAAACAGGATTTCAGCGTTTGAATGGCCAGCAAGTACTAGATTATGCTAGATTTCGTAAGACACGGATGGGAGATATTGACCGAATAGATCGGCAACAGAGAATAGTATTGGCTACATTCAAACAACTAAAATCTACCGATCAACTACTTAAGTTTCCTAGATATTATACAGCTGTAATGGAAAAGGTTCATACCAATTTAGATATAAAACAGATTGCAGGTCTGGCCCTTTTTGCTACCAAGATCGAGTTAGAAGATATAAAGTTTCATAAAATCCCTGGTGGCTTTTTAGATATGGACAAAATAAGCTATTGGGGAATAGACGAACATAAGAAAAAAGAGCTTATAAATGAAATATTTGGTGTAGAAATTGAGATTGATCCTAGAAACGATATTAAATATATCAAGAGAGAACTGGAAGAAAAGGAAAAGGCTTATAAGGCAGCCGTAGCTCAAGGACAGAAAACAATATCTGCTGGCAATCAGCTTATAGAAAACTATGCAAACATAATCAAAGATCAGGAAAAATCCAATATAAAGTCATATATTTCTCAGATAAAACAAGCTATAGAAGATGGAGATACTGATGATATTAATAGTCTAAGCTCCCAATGTAAGCAATATACAGCTAATTTGAAATCTATTTTAGACCAGCGAAATGAGACTATAAGTAGGGCCCAAACTGTAATAAGCCAAATTTCTGCAAAGAGAGAGGAATATAAAAACTTTATAAACAGCAAAGAGAATGAAAATTTAAATAAGAAAATAGAAGCTGTAAATCAGGCTATTAATACTAAGGAAATTGAGTCCATAAACCAGGCTATTGGTGATTTAGAAGCATATGCAGGAGAAGTTTTTAAGGCCTGTCAACAGCGCAAAGAGGCTAAAGAAAAAGAAA
>JGI24714J26587_10002177_pt1 | contig 13237 bp, 14 predicted proteins | sample BioPla4DNA2_FD_26587 | JGI IMG/M metagenome (IMG submission 26587)
GTCGTCCCCTACTCGGAATATTCAAATTCCAGGTCTTTGATACGCACTGTATCTCCTTCCTGAATTCCCATTTCTTTCAGGGCTTCTTCCAAACCTATCTTCTCTATGATACGCTGGAAACGCAGCAAACCATCATCGGTGTCAAAGTTGGTCATGGCCACCAGTTTTTCAATGCGTTTACCCTTTACCTCAAAGACACCATTAATTTTTTCGATGGTAAACGGTTCTTCCTCTTCAAAACGGTGCACTACTACTTCTTCTCCCGTCAGCGTTTCTTCCCGCGGCACTTGTGACAGCAGTTCCCAAGTTCGGTCGACCAGATTCTCAATCCCTTGGCCGGCGGCAGCCGAAATGGGGATTACCTGGTCACCGAATTGTTCCTGCAGCCTGAGTAAATTGGTTTCGGCATCGGGCAGGTCCATTTTATTGGCCACAATAAGGAAAGGACGATGAGCCAGATCCGGGTTAAAGGCTTGCAGTTCCCGGCGCAATACTTCATAATCCTCCAGACAATCCCGTCCTTCTGTTTGAGCAGTATCCAGAACAAAAAGCAGCACCCGGGTACGTTCCACATGGCGCAGGAACTCATNNCCCAATCCCATTCCCTGGTGAGCTCCTTCGATAAGGCCAGGTATATCGGCCACTACGAAAGAATCATGACCCCGGGTCTGTACTACCCCCAGATTAGGAACCAGGGTTGTAAAAGGATAGTCGGCTATTTTAGGTTTAGCGGCTGAGATTACTGAAATCAATGTAGACTTGCCCGCATTAGGGAAGCCTACCAGGCCCACATCTGCCAGCAGTTTTAATTCCAGCCTGATCCAGCGTTCTTCGCCTGGTTCACCATTTTCCGAGATACTGGGAGCCCGGTTCACTGACGAACTAAACCGGGCATTGCCCCGGCCTCCCCTTCCTCCCCGGGCTACAATAACTTCCTGCCCGGCCCGGGTCAAGTCAGCAATCACCTGGCCACTGTCATCATCACGAATTACAGTTCCCACAGGAACACGAACCACCAGATCTTCTCCCCAGGAACCGTGCATGTTTTTACCCCGCCCATGAGCACCCCGTTCTGCCTTGAAATGTTTACGATACTTAAAATCCATGAGGGTGCTTAGGCCTTCGTCAGCGACAAATACCACATTGCCGCCTCGCCCCCCGTCTCCACCGGCCGGACCGCCCATGGGAATATATTTTTCCCGGCGAAAGGCGACGATTCCATTACCGCCATCCCCGCCCTTCACATAAATCTTGGCATGATCCACAAACATGGCCTTCACTCCATTACTGATACTACAATAGGTTCTGTTTCTGTCTCGGTACTTATGTAGAGCAGAATACCGCTGTCTTCACTCTGATGCACTGATACGGTTATCCGGCCATCACCTGCTGACGCAGCTGCCTTAATCACGCTCTTAAGTGGTTCCTGATTCTTTTCCAGTGCTGCCACCGAGGAAACACTTAAATCCTGATATCTCATCTTAATGCCCCTTTCCCGGGCCAGTAAAAGCTGCTGGTAAAAATAAAAAGCCGTATCCGGAGAACAGGTTTCAAATATTATCCTTTCTTCGCCCATTTCTTCAGCCAAAGATTGAATATATCTTTTCACCTCAGCACTGCGTCCCAAATCCAGATAGCCACTGATAACCTGCAAATGATTGCCAAAATCATGGCGTAACTGACGCAGTAGTTGGATTACCTGTTCACCATTCATCGCAGCATCTCCTTTATAAGATTTATAGCAAAAAACCCCTGAATCGCTCCAGGGGTTTCTAAATCTAATAATCCATCTACTACATTGTAACCGTTTCTTGCAGGGGATATACGCTTACCTGTTTGCGATTTTTCCCAAGCCTTTCGAACTTTACCCGGCCATCAATAACAGCGAATAAAGTATCATCTCCACCGATCATAACATTTTTGCCAGGATGAATTTTGGTTCCTCTCTGGCGAACTAATATATTCCCGGCCCGCACTACCTGTCCATCATAACGTTTAACTCCTAAACGTTTGGACTCACTGTCACGGCCGTTTTTAGAACTGCCAACACCCTTTTTGTGAGCAAATAATTGAAGATCAAATACGAACATTTTAACACCTCCTGTACTCAACCTGTACATATTCCTGGTAGGCTTGCAACATAGAATTCAATCCGGCTTCCAGTGTGGTGAGTAACACTTCAGCTTTTAACTTATCCTCTTCATTAAGGTCACTAGGAAGCTGGCAACTTAACCAGCCCTTTTTTATCTCATACACTGGTTCCCGGGATAAATGCTTAATCAAACCCAGCAGTGTGGTCTGAGCAATGGCTGAAACTCCGGCACAGTAAATGTCCTCACCTTCCGGAGCAAACCCAGCATGCCCTTCAACGCTAAAACCTTGAATTTCACTGCCCTGACAGGTAAATGTAATCCGTATCATCAGCCTTCGATTTTTTCCACCTTAATCTTAGTATAAGGTTGACGATGGCCTTGTTTTCTACGATAATTCTTACGCCTCTTATACTTAAATACTACAATCTTCTTTTCCCGACCCTGCTCCAGGACAACTGCGGTAACCTGTGCGTTGGGAACTAACGGGGTTCCTACCCGCACCTCATTACCATCACTTACCATGAGCACCTGGTCCAGAGTAAGACGGTCTCCCGGCTGAGCATCCAGTTTTTCAACTTTCAGAATGCTGCCTTCAGTAACTCTGTACTGTTTGCCGCCTGTCTGGATTACTGCATACATTCTAATAACACCTCCACATTTTTTAGACTCGCCAGTTACAGGTAGGTCACCGACCGTTTGTGAAACCTGTACTGAGCGGTTGCAAAAATGCGCAACCCTCATAAAAAGTTAACATAATAGGGGCAGCTAAGTCAAGCAAGTCTTCANGGGCTCTCGCCAGCACTAATTCTATAGTCAGCTATGGCCAGTTCTGGATTGTTTATTAGCTTTAGCTCTTTNCCNGTACGTCTTCTTATGTAATCAATATTCTTAACATCATTCTCAATATACTGCAGNAATTCAGGATGAGCCTCGCATACCAGTACCGGCTGGTCGGTATAGCACATATTAGCCAGTTTCCGCTTTACCTCACAGGAGAGGGCAAATAGGTTGAAGGTACGCCCCCGGCCATTGCAAACCGTACATTCATCAGTAAAAAATTCAGACACCCCATAGCGGGACTTTTTGCGAGTCATTTCCAAAAAGCCTAGTCCGGTCAAGCCTATAATACGGGTGTGGGCCTTATCTTTTTGCAGTTCATTGCGCAGTACGGATACCACTTCTTCTTGGTGGCCTTTGGTTTTCATATCTATAAAGTCAATCAGGATAATGCCCCCGATACTTCGCAAACGAAGCTGACGGGGGATCTCCACCGCTGCTTCCATGTTCAGCTTATATACTGTGTCTTCAAAATCATTTTTACCCGTATATTTGCCGCTGTTTACATCGATAACGGTCATAGCTTCGGTTTGATCGATAATAAGATAACCCCCGCTTTTCAGCCAAACCTTACGGCGTAGAGCCCGGCGTATGTCCTTTTCTAATCCATATTTTTCGAACAAGTCGCCTTCTTCATATTGAACTCGAAAATGGGCTCCTCCCTTTTTATCACGAATATACTGGTTGATGCGTTCTTTCAGTTTAATATTATTAATCACTATGCGGCTGATGTCGCTGTCCAAATAGTCACGTAGAGTCCTCTCCAATACATCTATATCTTCATAAAGTAAGCTGGGAGATTTACTGTTCTCAAAACGCCGCTGTATTTCTTCCCATACCTGGAGGAGTTCCTGTAGTTCTCCTATGATTTCCTGATCTTCTGCTTCCAGACAGGCAGTCCTAAGTATTAACCCTACTCCCTCTGGTTTGTTAGCCTCCACCAGATGGCGCAGATGCTCGCGCAAATTGTCATCGGTTATTTTCCGGGAGATAGAAACCTCGTTTTGATAAACCAGCAATACTAAAAAACGTCCCGGTATGGTCAAATCGCAAGTTACCCGGGCACCTTTTTCCGAAAAGGCCTCTTTTTTAACCTGTACCATTATATCCTGACCGCTTTTAACCATATCAAAAATATTGCGGCTCTTCTTCAAGCCGGGCGCCACAATATCCCCCGCATATAAAAAAGCATTTTTGGCCAGCCCAATATCAATAAAGGCACAGGATAGACCAGGAATAATGTCCTTGACCTTGCCCTTGTAGATTTTACCTACATTTTCATTTTGATCCGCCCAGAAAACCTCAACCAGGCGACCTTCTTCCACAATGCCTACCCGTGATTCCCAGGGGTAGACTTCTGCAATTATTTCTCGGCTCATGAATTTACCTTTCCAATGGACTGTACAGCTCTTCGTCTATCCGAATATAATTTCCTTCCCTAAATACATCCAAAATCGCCTGAGGAGGAACCCCTTGTTGCTGGAGCAGATCCACGATTTCATCATAGCGAATGTTCAGCGGTTCTCCAGCCCCAACCCAGATCATTAAACAAAAGAACTCCTCATATGGCTGTATGTCTATATTATAAATACCTTTTCGCAAATCTTTGTCAACGCCCTTTTTCTTTCCCCGGCTGGAGATTAGGAGCTTTTCCGCATTAAGAATATTTTGACATATCCTGCTAATNTCCTCCTGGGACATCTGCAAAATAAACCCATAGGCTGCACAGTTTACTGCCTTCATCAGTGAAGGAGCATTTCTTTCGATTTCCCGCGCCTGCACTATATGAGCCCCTGCAGGCAAAACCTTATTCAATGCTTCACACAGTTCACCAGGAGGCATAGGTTGTTGCAATTCCAAATCAAAATANTCTTTTTTACCCCATAGTCCCACCGGCAGAACCGTACCCATGGATAATCGTATATGGGGATTGAATCCTTCGCTGAGAGCAAAGGGGATTTTCGCCCGCCGCAGAGCACGCTCCATCATGTGCATGGTATCCAGGTTGGACAAAAAACGCAGTTCAGGACCAATGCTATACTCAGCTCTGATGCGCACGCTCACTCCCCCCTCTTAGATCAATTTCCACTTCAAAACTGGGACAGACACCACAGCCGGTACAGTCCTCCTGACGGCAATCCATGGTAGTCTCTCCCCTTTGAGCTTTGTCATTTTCATGGCGTAAATACGCTTTGGTTACTCCACTGTCTATAAAATCCCAGGGAAGCAGTTCATCATAAGAGCGGTTCCGAGAAACGTAAAAAGCCGGATCTAACCCGGACTCTTCCAGGGCTTTTTGCCAGTGTTCAAAATGAAAGTACTCTGACCAACCATCGAAAATTGCTCCATTTTTCCAGGCATTATAGATTACCTGCCCTAGTCTTCTGTCTCCCCGAGCTATGATACCTTCCAGAAAGCTGACCCGGCTATCATGAAAGCTTAATTTTATACCTTTGCGCCGGAAGCGGGTCATGTAACTGATTTTCTCCTGCAGTTCCTCTATGCTGTTCTGGGGCTGCCATTGAAAAGGGGTATGGGCTTTGGGTACGAAACAGGCCATACTGGATCTAATCTCCACCGAACGGCGGGAATATTGATTGCCAATACGTTTAACCTCTTCCAAAAGCTGCAGTATACCATCCAGATCTTCTTGGGTTTCGGTAGGCAGCCCAATCATAAAGTAAAGCTTTACCGCCCGCCAGCCCGATTGGAAAGCTGCTTTTACCGCATCATACAGTTGTTCCTGGGTCACATTTTTATTAATAACGTCACGCAATCGCTGGGTTCCCGCCTCAGGGGCCAAGGTCAAGGTAGTCTTGCGCACCTTTTGCACCTCATTGGCCAGATCAATAGAGAAAGCATCTACTCTCAGAGACGGCAGGGCCACCCCTACCCCTTTAGAACCATGTTCCTCTATCAACCCTTTAACCAATTGATCAACCCCAGTGTAATCCAGGGTACTCAAGGAAGCCAGGGAGACCTCCTCATAACCGGTGTTTTCCAACTGAGCTCTGGCTTGCCGCTGTAGAGTCTCCACGCTTTTTTCCCGCACCGGTCTATAAACCATACCCGCGTGACAGAAACGACAGCCCCGCTGACATCCCCGCATTACCTCCAGTACCGCCCGGTCATGAACTACCGTCATGTAAGGAAGGATAGGATTATCAGGATAGTAAGCCTCATCCAGGTTGGCTACAATCCTTTTGCGCACCCGCCGGGGTACATCAGGATACAGGGGTTCCATGGAAGCCAGGGAACCATCATCGTCATAGGCCACCTTATATAGAGAAGGCACATAAATCCCTTCGACTTTAGCCAGTTGCCGCAGTTTTTCCTGACGGGGCAGCTTTCGCACCCGTTCCACTTCATCCAACAGTTCCGGCAAAGCTTCCTCGCCGTCGCCAATCATAAACATATCGAAAAAATCACAGAAGGGTTCCGGGTTAAAAGCCACCGGCCCCCCAGCCAGCACCAGCGGATCCTCATCAGTTCGCTCCCGGCTGAATACCGGTATCCCCGCCAGATCTAGCATATTCAGTATATTGGTAGCTGACAGCTCATACTGCAGGGAAAAACCCACTACCTCAAAGTCAGCCAATGGACGGTAAGATTCCAAGGCATACAAGGGTATCCCCTCTTCACGCATGAGCTTTTCCATATCCGGCCAGGGAGCAAAAGACCTCTCCAGTAAATGATCAGTGGTTTCGTTGATCAAACCATATAAAATCCGGCCGCCGATGTGGGACATGCCCACTTCATATACATCAGGAAAAGCAAACACCATTTTTACCCGGCTGCTCTCCCAGTTCTTTTTAATGACATTTAATTCATTACCGGTATAACGAATTGGTTTCGATACCCGGGGAAGAATGTCCCGAAACAACCTGTCCTGCATCATGTTCCTCCGCTTCTGCCACAAAATACCGTATTATATATATTACCACAAAGACAAAGATGTTAACCTTTTGCCTCACCCGAGGCGCTTTAACATCCCCATCCGCCTTTATTATTTAGGGTTAGTAATACCATCCTGGGACTCAATGACCAAGCCTTCGATGTGGTGCTTGCCCATGGTCTTCCGTTTTTTCCGGTTTTCTTTGGACTCCAGAACAATGTCCAAATCATAGTCTTCAGGATAGAGATCCTCCCGGTCAATATGAAGAGTTAGCCGCTTATTGTTGATTCTATACTTCTTACCCAACACCAAAACCACCAGATCACCCTTTTCATTTTCTTCCTGAAAGACCACCCCGGTACGCTGCATGGTACTTATATAGACCCGGTCACCAACTTTCAGGTTTTTCTTTTGGTACTTGCGCTGCCGCTCCAGACGGTCTTGAGCTTTTTCCGCTTCCTCCCGCATGCGCTGGTTTTCCCGGTGTTTCCGAATAACCTCCTCATCAGTCAGCGTTTCAGGCTGAACAATGGATTCCAACTGAAGAGCCATTTTTGTACCGTAGCTGATCTCATAGGCATGAGCTATCAAATCCGGGTCCATCCCTAGCTTCAAAGCGATCAAGAAAGCATGACTGTCGCCCCAGGTGCCGATTTTCAACCGGTAAAGAGGCTGCAAGCTGTCCGGATCAAATTCCATACACCCGTTGACAAAGCCCTCAGCATGTTGGGCAAACTCTTTGATTTCCCCTAAATGTGTGGTGGCAACAATAGTTGCTCCCCGAGCATATAACTCCTCCAGTACGGCAATGGCGAAACCCCGCCCTTCTGCAGGATCGGTCCCCGCTCCTAGCTCATCCAGCAGTATGAGAGAACCTGCATCAGCGCAGGAAAGCATGGTCAGGATATTGCGCACATGAGCAGAAAAAGTGCTTAAAGACTGTTCCATGCTCTGTCCATCACCGATATCGGCCATGATATCGGTGAATATGGCGATTTCGCTTCCCTCTTCCACCGGCAGGTGCAGCCCAGCCTGAGCCATCATGGTAAGCAACCCCACCGTTTTTAAGGTAACCGTCTTACCTCCAGTATTAGGGCCGGTGATAACCAGGGCACGATTCAATCCCCCTAGGTGAAAATCCAGAGGCACCGCCTTGGCTCCCAATAAAGGATGCCGTCCCTGCTTAATAGTGCAGATTCCTGAAGTATTCAGTTGAACAGGCCGCATATCCATGGATCGGCTGTACTTGGCTTTAGCAAACACGAAGTCATAGTGAGTAATGGTTTCCACATTTATCAGCAGTTCTCGGGCATGACTATCCACCTGTTGGGTTAAATCAGTAAGAATGCGGAAAATCTCTACCTCTTCTTCCGCTTTCAGCTGAGAATATTCGTCCTGTAGGCGCGTAACCGCAGCTGGTTCCATAAAAACCGTTGAACCGCTTGAAGAGGTATCGATCACCGTTCCGGAAAACTTTTTGTGGTACTGCCGCTGAACCGGTACTACTAAACGGCCGCTTCTTTCCTGAATCACCGTGTCTTGAAGCATGGCCGCATAGGAATCCGATCGCAAAATATCGTTGAGTTTCTGGCGAATACGTTCCTCCACGATAAGCATGCGTTTACGGATTCTGTACAGATCACTGCTGGCTCTATCCGCTACGGTTCTGTTAACAATAGCGGATGCAATTGCTTCATCTAAATCATCCAGCATAAACATGGAATTAGTTAGAAATTGACACTGGCAAAAGACTATATCAACAGTCTCTGACTGCAGCCTGGGGACCCTTTTCCAACAGGCATTCAATTAACTGGGCCTCACTGACGATGCCCTCCACCTGGTGATGGTCATTGATAACCACTACCAGGAGATAATAGGTAGGACTGCTGACCTGCAAAACTGACTTTACCAGTGTGTCAGGTTGGCTTACATATTGCTGGGCGGGCAGAAGGCCGTTTCTGGCCAAATTGCCTTTTTTGTTAATCAAATAGCGCATAAAAGAATAAGATAAAAGTTGGCTTTCCCTCCGGGCTGCCCAAAATAAAATAGTTCCCGCCAGCAGTATGTTGATGCCAGTCATAGAGTAAAAAGCCTGGTAAAGTCCCCAGGCTACCAGAAGCACCCCCATTAACTGCCCCAAAAAGGCTACTCTGGCGGTAGCTTTTTTGTAGCCTAACCAGCGGGACAGCTGGGCTCTTAAGACCCGTCCCCCATCAAGAGGGAGAACGGGAAGGAGGTTAAATAACCCCAACAGCAGATTAACCTTTATAAAAAACCCTGCTTTTGAAATGGACAGATAGGGCGCTAAAAAATAAAAAACTGCAGCCACTATCAAGCTGCAGGCTGGTCCAATTATGGCAATTATAGTCTCTTTATCCGGTTCCAGGCCGGTAAAATCTTCAGTTTTGGCCTGACCCCCAAAAGGTAACAGTTCAACTTCCCCAACCGTAACCTTCAGACTGCGAGCAGCTGCCAGATGAGCCAATTCGTGCAAGAGGACTGCTGCCATAACTAACAAAACTTCCCGTCCTAATCCCAGCCAAAAGTATGCCGCAGCCAGGAGCAGAAGCAGAGGATGGATTTTTAGTTGTACCCCCATCAGCCGGCCAAATTTCATAATTAGGGAAACAAGCTATGGGGATCCAGGGGACCATCTTCGTCTCGCAGCTCAAAGTAAAGATTTTTACCGGTTTTGCCTAAAATCTGGCGCTGATCTATGTGCTGGTTTTCTCGCACCAAAACTTCCTGCAAACCCTGATAATAAGAAAACAAATCGGGACTGTGTTTTATCAAAATGGTTCTGGCATCTTCTTGGCGCGATACCTCTACAACCTCACCGGCCAAAACCGGTCGGACTAAAGTATTTTCCTTTACTATCAGCAAGACTCCCGGATAAAATTCCTGCCGGCGGCTTTCCTCATTCCAATTCCACCCATAGCGTCTGGCTACCGTCAAATAGTCACAGGGAGATTGCATTTCTTTATGGCTCATAACAGGAACATCCCCATCACTTATCCGACTGCGGGTATTGTCAAGCAGCATGGCTAGCTTAGTCTCTACTCCGTAATCTTTAAGAACATAATTGTTTAATACCGACTCAATTACATAACGGCTGCTGTGGTCAGACTGCACAGACAACCCCACCAGCATAACAATCAATATTACTACAAGCATGCGGATACGAAAACTGCCTAACATAAGTATCACCTCGGCGATCTTTTATAAGACCCTCCTTGTCCCGACCATTTTTAAGCAGGTTAATAGGAAGAGCCGGGCAGTACAGTATATCTTTCTAACCGTAAAATTATGACTCAGCCCCTGGCAGAAATAAATTTTGTTATTAGAATGTTTATGGATGTAATATAATAAGAAAAACGATATGGTATAAGTTAGGGGGTATAAATAGTGAAGACCCGAATAACTGAACTGTTTGGTATTGAATACCCGATCATTTGCGGAGGAATGCTGTGGCTGGCCACACCAGAGCTCTGTGCAGCCATCTCCAATGCAGGCGGGCTTGGTAACATTACTGCCTGCAACTATGACACCGGTGAAGAACTGCGCCAGGCCATCCACCAAGCTCGAGAACTTACTTCCAAACCCATAGGCATCAATATCACTCTGCTTCCTTCCATGCGGTTTACGGAAGAAATTTTTGATGACTTCTTTAAAGTATGTGCCGAAGAGAAAGTTGAAGTGATAGAAGTATCCGGCCGACCAGCCGTCAAATACCTGGATATGTTGCATAAAGCAGGCGTAAAAGTAATGCATAAAGTTGGTGCGGTCCGCCATGCTTTAAACATCGAGAAATACGGCTATGACGCTGTTATTGCCGCCGGTATTGAAGAAGGCGGACATCCCCTCAATGATGACGTTACCACCATGGTCTTGGTACCGCGCATTGCCGAAAGCGTGAAAATACCGGTTATTGCTACAGGAGGAATTGCCGATGGAAGAGGGTTAGCTGCGGCGTTGAGTCTAGGTGCAGAAGGAGTACTAATGGCTACCCGGTTTATTGCCACCAAAGAATGTGCCGTACATCCCAAGATATGGGAAGAACTCATCCAGCGCAAAGAAAACGACACTACCTTGATATGCAAATCGGTAGGCTTGCAAGGAAGGGCTCTAAAAAATAAATTGGCCCAGCAAATACTGGATTTAGAAAGCAAAGGCGGCGGTTTGCAAGAAATGATTCCTCTGTTGGCAGGCCAAAAAGCAAAGGTTGCCTGGGAAACCGGCGAAGTTGATGAAGCTGCTCTAATGGTGGGTCAGTCCATAGGTCTTATAAAAGAAGTGCTTACCTGTAAAGAACTTATCGAATCCATGGTTGAAGAGGCCCGAACTATCTTTGCCAACAATCTGGCCCGGTTTTAGATGCAAGAGGGGACGGTTCTTTCTGTCATTTGCATAAGCTGATGCAAGAGGGGACGGTTCTTTCTGTCATTTGCATAAGGTAAAAGTATGCTTAAACAGCTAACCTGAAAATGACAGAAAGAACCGTCCCCTCTTGCATCACTCTTGCATCAGCTTATGCTCGGGATTTTTTTACTAGGCGATTGTAAATCTGAGGTGGAACCACAAAGCGGGAAAGACTGATAACCTGTTCGAGCCACACCAGCAGCCGCCCATTGCCGTCCCAATATTCCTCTAAAGTATCATGGCTCACACTGTCCATCAAACGTTTGACTACCAGAGCCACCAGCAGAATATCATCTACCTGTCCCGCAAAAGGTATCATGTCCGGCAAAAGATCAAACGGGGATAGGACATAGGCCACCGTACCTGCCAATAAAGCTTTGTCAGCAGTGCTTATCGCCGGGTTTTTGAGTAACCGGTACAGCAGTTTAAGAAAATTAGGAATCAAAAGCAAGGCTTCCTTAAGAACCCCTTCGGCTAACTGCTGGTTTTCCTTAAAACTGCCATCCTGGTTAACATTGTATTCCATTGGGTATCCCCCTTTATATGCTTCACTCTTAGTATGGCCACAAGATTAAAAGACTATTTTACGTCCCCGTACATTAACACTTAAAACCAAACCCACCGCTATTAAATTAGTTATCATCGAGCTTCCCCCATAGCTTAAAAAAGGCAGCGGTATACCGGTAATAGGCATTATACCGATTGACATGCCAATGTTTTCAAAGATATGGAACAGCCACATCGCCGTTATACCAGTAACTATCAGTGTGCCAAACAAATCTTTGGCATGAAAACTTATATATATAGCTCGCAGCAGCAGAATGGTGTACAAAAGGATAACACCTGCTGCTCCTATAAATCCCATTTCCTCTCCGATAACCGCATAAATAAAGTCAGTATGATGCTCCGGCAAAAAATTAAGCTGTACCTGAGTACCATTAAACAATCCCAGTCCGGTCAATCCCCCTGACCCAATAGCTATTAAAGATTGAATAGTATTCCATCCTGCTCCCCTGCCCCCTTTTCCGTCCTCATAGGGGTTCAGAAAAACGGTAAGCCTTTTAATCTGGTAATCCTCCAAGGGCAGCCACATACCATACTGAAAATGCATAAATAGCATCAACCCTATGAAGCCAGCTCCCAATGCTATTAGCCCCCCTAATATACGGGGGTTAGCACCTGCAACAAACATCATAACTACTGTCATAGCAATGTAAACCAAGGCTGTGCCCAGATCAGGCTGCATCAATATAAGCACAAAAGGCACGCCCATATATACTATACAGGGTAAGATTTCACCGAGAGTATTAAGCATTCCTTTGCGCTTGTTAAGAAAGTCGGCAAAAGAAATAGCCAGCATTATCTTGGTAAACTCAGCCGGTTGAACCGCCGGTAGCGGTCCTAAGCTTATCCATCCGGTGGTGCCGCGGACCTCTTCCCCTACCACTAACACTGCTATCAGCAGAAACACCGATAACCCGTATAGAATAATACCGTACCTGCGCAAATGACTGTAATCATAACGCAGTACCAGCAGGGCAGCTATCAGCCCCACACCCAGGAATAAAACCTGTTTTTTTACATAGAAATAGGGATCACCGGATATACCCTGGCTGGCGCTGGAAAGCACCACTAAGCCAAAGCCAATGATTAATACCAGGCTTATTAAAAATGGTTTATCTATAAATTTTAGCCGTTTCAGGTTCAAGGTACGACCTCCCCTATCCATTTATTATATCGGCACCGTTTCGCTGATGTCTATAACCCAAGAAAAGACAAGGGGACGTTTAACCCGTCTTCCCGAGGAAGACGGGTTAAACGTCCCCTTGTCTTCTTAAAGCTATTGGTTAACGGCCCGGCGAAAGCCTTTCACGGGAATGTTAGCTATTAAAGCCACTGAATCTTTTTCATTGGCTAAGTCTACCGACAGAGCGTCTTCATCGATATCCAAATACTCTCTAATAACCCGAATCAAATCTTCCTTTAAGGCATT
>JGI24714J26587_10002183_pt1 | contig 13217 bp, 14 predicted proteins | sample BioPla4DNA2_FD_26587 | JGI IMG/M metagenome (IMG submission 26587)
GGTTCTATAATAAATGTTGGGGTGCTGAAGAAAACAACTTCGGTGCTCCAACATTTTTTGCAAATAAAGAGAGCATGGAGTTGAAATCTCGAGTAAAATGAAGTTACCACACAACATTTGAAAGGAGACTCAACCATGCTCTATAAAGATTATACGCAAGAATTGATANGATTTAAAGGAGTAACTATTACGTTTGTAAAAAGAGAAGGAAATTATTTGCACATTCATATGTCAATGGATCGAAAACCCCACAAATGTCCTCGCTGCAGTAAGACTACAAAAAAGATTCANGATTATAGGACTCAACGGGAAGAGTGAAGACTTGTATAGATACTTTTCAAAATTTAGAGACCGACATAATGTTAAGTATGTAGTTATTGATATGAGCGGCCCATACCGTCATCTGGCTAAAACGGTATTCCCAAAAGCCCAGATTATCGCTGATAAATACCATGTTATCCGGCAAGTAGCCTGGGCGTTTGAAAACGTTAGAAAAGCTGAGCAGAAGAAGTTTCATGAACAACGCAGAAAGTATTTTAAAAGGAGCCGGAAACTGTTGCTGAAACGCCCAGATAAGCTAACCTCTGCTGAAGCTGATCAGGTAGAATCCATGTTGAGAATCTCAGAACGTTTGAGACAGGCATACGTACTAAAGAATGAATTTTACAAGGTGATGGGCTCTCAAAACAGTTATGAGGCAAAAAAGCACTTGGCCAGATGGAATATGTTGTTCTATGGATACAATCTTCCTGAGTTTTATGACTGCTTTAAGGCCTTTACAAACTGGCAGAAAGAAATCCTTAACTCCTTTGATGTTCCATATACCAATGGCTATACAGAAGGGGTCAACAACAAGATTAAAGTGATAAAGCGAAACGCTTATGGGATAAGAAACTTTGAAAGATTCAGAAACAGAATACTGCATGTTATGGCTTAAATCTGTACATAAAACTGGCAGACAACCAAACATGATCATCTGCCAGTCACACATACACTATTTCATTTTACTTGGTTCCACCCCAACATTTGACGTAGAACCAAAAGAGAGCCTGCGGCTCTCCTTCAGAATCCTGTTGTGTTATACCCGTTCAAGGTATTCTCCCGTTCTCGTGTCGATGCGAATCTTGTCGCCCGTATTCACGAACAGGGGCACCTTTACCTGGGCTCCGGTTTCAACGGTAGCCGGCTTGGTGGCGCCGGTGGCCGTATCACCCTTAAATCCAGGCTCGGTATGGGTGACCTCCAGTTCAACAAACATGGGAGGCTCTATGCCAAATACGTTTCCTTTGTATGAGAGAATCTTGCAGACCATGTTCTCCTTAACGAACGTAAGGGCATCCTTTATCTGGGAGAGGTTCAGGGGCAACTGCTCATAGGTTTCGACGTCCATAAAGTATGCGAGATCTCCGTCGTTATAGAGGTATTCCATGTCACGTCTTTCAATCTGGGCCCGCTCAAATCTGTCTGTGGGGCTGAAGGAGCGTTCTATCACTCCGCCTGAAATCACGTTCTTGATCTTCGTCCTTACAAAGGCAGCGCCTTTTCCCGGCTTGACGTGCTGGAACTCCACCACCTGCCATACCTGCCCGTCCATCTCAAATGTAATACCGTTTTTAAAATCACCTGCAACTATCATGTTCTGAAACCTTCCTCTCGTGATTTTCCATTTTATATTAAAACAAAAGTATGGGATAATGCAAGTCTTATTAAAGTATAATCATTTCCTTCGTGCTGCGAGTCAGGTTCCTGGGCTTTCCGCCGGTAAGCGCCACCATATCCTCGATGCGCACTCCACCAAGGCCTTCAACGTAGATTCCCGGCTCCACTGAGAAAACCATGCCGTCAAGCAGGACATCCTCCGATTTTCCGGCTAGTCTGGGCTCCTCATGTATCTCGATACCTACGCCATGCCCCAGGCTGTGCCCGAAATGGGCACCGTAACCCTCCAGGGCGATGATGTCCCTCGCAACCTTATCCGCGTCCCGGGCCTTCATGCCTGAGCTGAGGCATTCAAGCGCAGCCAGTTGGGCCTCGCTCACAATCCGGTATATCTTTTTCATCTCCTCGCTCGGATCCCCAATAAATATTGTTCTCGTCATATCAGAGCAATAATTGCGGTAAATAACCCCAAAATCAAGAATCAACGCGTCTCCGGGCTTTATCCTGTTAGTGGATGCCGCCGCATGGCACATGGCCGAGCGCTCACCCGAAGCCACTATTGTGGCAAAGGACGGGCCGGCGGCACCCAGCCTCCTCATCTGGTATTCGATTTCTGCGGCAAGTTCCAGCTCTGTAATCCCGGGTCTTATTGTTTTCAGGATCCGGTCAAAAACCTGGTCCCCGATTCCGACGGCCTGGGCGATGGTTTCAATCTCACCTTCATCCTTTCTGATCCTTAACATGTCAATCTCATCGCCTATGCTTTCGAGTTTTCGGGCATGGGGCAGCCTGGCCTTGAAACGCTCATATTCGGAATAGGTAAGGTCATTCCCCTCAAAACCTATGGAATCCATGCCTTCATCGGCAATGATCCCGTCCAGGGTGTCCAGGAAGGTATCGCCGTGCTCCACCACCTCAATGTCCGCACATACCTGTTCCCTGGCCTGGATGGTGTAGCGGAAATCAACAACGAGCCATGTTCTGTGCATGCCGATTAAGAGGTAGGATGACGACCCGGTAAAGCCCGAAAGGTAAAAGGTGTTGGCGCGCTCGGTAACAATCAGGCCATCCAGAGCTTTTCCCGCTATGATCTTCCTGACCTTGCCAATTCTCTCGTTCATGAAATACCTTCTTTCTTAAATACGGCCTTCCGGTCAGCCTTCACGGCTGCCACCCGCTCGGGCTTCCTTCAGCTTTTTTACCAGGGCAAAAAGGGCTGCCGAATATGAAACTGCTCCCAGACCGCTTACCTGTCCCAGGCAAACAGGCGCTATGACAGATTTTTCGCGGAAGTCTTCCCTGGAATGTATATTGGACAGATGGACCTCCACCGTTGGGATCCCCGTCGCGGCAATGGCATCCCTTATGGCATAGCTGTAATGGGTATAAGCTCCCGGATTCAGGATCAGCCCATCACAGCCCGTATTTGCGGCCTCGTGGATGCAGTCTGTGATAGCCCCTTCATGGTTGGATTGGAAGAATTCGATCTTTACACCGTACTCCCCGGCTTCGCGCCTCAATATGTTTTCTATGCTCTCAAGGGTTGTATTCCCATAAACCTGTGGTTCCCTGGTTCCGAGAAGATTCAGGTTGGGTCCGTTGATCACTCTTATCTTTAACATAATAGAACCCCCTTGCCAAAAAGAGCATGATTACCCCATCATTTTATATTATTTGTCTTTTACGGGCAAGGAAATGCGTAAGGTCCGGCACATGGCCAATGGCGGCAACCTGCCGTGTGATTGCTAATTCTTAGGGCGACAGGAAATGATATAATTAATAATGGCCCTTTTCAGAAATCTTCAAATTGGGGAGGTTTGCTATGAGGGCATTCTTAAAGCTGGTTGAGATACAGACGAAGATCGCCAGTGTAACCCCTTTTATATGGAGCATTATTTTCACAGGCTATTATTTTGGCAGCCTGCGGCTTGACCTTCTATTGATTTTCTTTGCTTCCATGCTCGCCTTCGATATGTTTACCACGGCTCTCAACAACTACCTGGACAAACGGGCAAAGAAAAGGCATGGATATAATTACGAAGAGCACAACGCTATTGTGCGCTACGGTATGAGTGAGAAAAAAGTCCTGCTGATTATAGCCGTCCTCTTTATTGCCGCTGCAGCCTTCGGGCTTCTCCTTTTCTCACGCACCGATGCCATAGTGCTGCTCCTGGGGGCGGCCTGTTTCATAACGGGCATCCTTTATTCCGCAGGACCTGTTCCCATATCAAGGACCCCTCTCGGTGAAATCTTTTCAGGCTTTATCATGGGGTACCTCCTGCCCTTCATAGTCATCTACTTTTCGATTTCCGCCCAAAAACCTGTCATTTTAGTACTGAACGCTGAATACATTTCAATTCTGATAAACTGGAAGGCACTGATCCCCATAACCCTGGCCCTTATCCCCACAACTCTGCTCATCGCAGGGATAATGCTGGCCAACAATATCTGTGATATTGAGGATGACATAGCAAATAAACGCTATACCCTCCCGATATATATCGGGAAAAAGCCGGCCCTTGTCATTTTCAACCTGCTCTGCATCCTGTGTTACCTGGATATTCTTGTCGGCATAATCCTGGGATATCTGCCGGCCCTGTCGCTTATAACCCTTGTTCCTGCCATCAGGGTCTTCAGGAACCTAAGGGAATTTGGAAAGGTCCAGACCAAAAAGGACACATTCAAATACGCTGTGGACAACCTGATCCTTGTGATGGCGCCACTTAGCCTGAGCGTTCTTATGGCATGGCTATTACGATAATGCAACAATAGGGACAGTTGTTGAGTTTAACAAGAAGGGAAAGTTTATTAACCCATGTGCGTTGAATGGGATAATACCTGTTAAAAAGCGCGACTATCCGCGACAGATTCATAGATTCTTTTCATGGTGAGGGCATCCTCAGCCATCATACCCCTGGACTCGCTGATGATTACAGGCTCAATACCAAGCTCCAGGATGGCTTCGGCCAGCGGAACAAATTCGGGGCCGTACTGGGTATCCGCAAGGGTCCAGTGCTTCTTTTCTCCTTCCTTTCCCACTTCAATCCTGCTGAAATGGATATGGACCTCCCTCATCCGTTCCTGCCCGAGTTTTTGCCCCACAAACCGTAATATATCCAGGTATTCCTTCTTTGCTTTCAAACCACCCTTTGTGAGGGCATGGACATGGCCGAAATCGATGCATGGGACCAGTCCCTCATTGACACTGCAGAGTTCTGCTATTTCAAGGATGTTCCCCAATTGGCTTCGCTTGCCCAATACCTCGGGGCATATGGTGATATGGTCCAGCCTTTCAGCCTGCGCTTGGGAAATGGCTTTCATCAGGGTGTCCTTTGCGATCTCAAGAGCTGTATCCCTGCTTAAGCCAGATACATACCCGGGATGCATGATGATTCGTCCGGCGCCCATGGCATTCGCGATGCGAAGGGTTTCAAGTATATAGCCGACAGACCTCTCCCTTTTCTTTTCCTCGGGACTGGACAGGTTGATATAATACGGGGCATGGATACTTACGCGTATACCGTTCTCCCTGCATTCCATCCCTATCCGCGCCGCTGTTTCTTCCTTCAGAAGAATACCCTTGCCGCACTGGTACTCATAGGCATTAAGCCCCATCTCCCTGAGCCATCGCGGCATTTCCCATGAGTGCTTGTAGCCTTGTTCATAAAAGCTTTTCGAATTGCCTGCCGGTCCGAACCAAATCATCCTTCTTCACCCGCTGGTACATTGCTTGCGCACATTATATCAGGATTCCCGGCCTGTTTGCCAGGAGCCTGCTGCCTGAGAAAGGCGTCCTTCAATTTATTATGAGCAGCCGCAGACAAACCAACCATGCTTAACCGCGTTATTTGCCATGTGTTTTTTTCCATGGTAGAATTCTTAATAAACTAAAGCGCGGGTCGGAAGGGGAGATAATATGGCAGGACCTGTTCCGGTATATAAAAAGGAATACCAGATTGGGCTGGGGGATATCGATTTTCAGAAAAAACTGAAGATCAGCGCGCTTTTTAATTTCTTTCAGGATATAGCAAGCCTCCATGCCGAGAATTTGGGCATAGGCATAGACAGCCTGATAAGCGGTTACGGCGTAACCTGGGTCCTTACACGGATACGGGTGGATATGGAAAGAATGCCCGTGCTGGGAGAGAACATCATTATCGAAACATGGCCCCATCCGCCCGGGAAGCTGGAGTTTGGCAGGGATTTCCTGGTGCGTGACACATCTGACAGCATTCTGGCACGAGCCGTATCGACCTGGGTCATCATGGACATCTCCGCCAGGGAAATAAAGAAAACAGAAACCATCACCACCAATTACCCCTTTAGCCCCAAAAGCCGCGCCATTGATTGCAGGCTGGGAAGGTTCAAGGCCTTTGACACACCGGAAATCGCATACCAAAGGGTTATTGGCTACAGTGATGTTGATATTAACGAGCATTTGAACAGTTCAAAATACATCGATTTCATCATGGACTGCTTCAGCCTGGAAGAGCACAGGCGGCTTGGCGTAAAAAGTCTTGAGATAAGTTATATGAACGAGGCGCTTCCCGGTGACACGCTGACCATGTATAAGGATCTCTCGGCTTCCGATTCCCGCATCGTCTATATCGAAGGCTGCAGCCAGGATAAAACACGGATATTTAAAGCCCAGCTGACTGTCCGCCCCAACAATCAAACCTGATACTTGGCTTTATTGCCCGAAGAAAGGCCATGTGTTTCGGGAAATCCATAAAAAGGCGGCATCATTCAGAATATCCGGGCGGGACAGATATATAAGGAGCGGATATGCGCAGGTTTACCCATATATACGACAGGCTGTATGAGAACTATGGCCCCCAGGGCTGGTGGCCTTTGCTCAAAGAAGATCAGGACGGTCTCAGGTGCCGGTATGAACCCGAGAATTCAATAAAGGAACTGAACAGGCAGGAGCAATTTGAGATATGCGTCGGGGCGATCCTGACCCAGAACACCAATTGGAACAATGCCGAACGAGCTCTTGTCAGCCTTGCGAAGTCCGGTAACCTTGATCCCAATTCCCTTGCTTCCATGGAACCTGAATCAATATCGGAACATATCAAATCCAGCGGCTACTACAATCAAAAGGCCAAAAAGCTTAAGGAATTCGCCAGGTTTTTCCTGGGCAACCCGCCTCCGGACCGGAAGCTGTTTCTGGCACAATGGGGGCTCGGGCCCGAAACCGTCGACGACATGCTGCTATATGCCTTCAGCCAGCCCATATTTGTCATCGATGCCTACACCATCCGGCTCTTTTCGAGACTCGGGCTGTGCGACGCCGGGATTGCCTACCACGACCTGCAAACCAGGATCATGGACCATATAAACAAAGATGTCCTTACATACAAGGAGTATCATGCCCTTATAGTCAGGCACGCGAAGGAGCATTGCGGCAAGAAACCAGTATGCACGGGATGTCCGCTTGAAAACATGTGCGTGCATGCCCGCTTTTCCAGTGGAACCTGACAGCGGCCAAAGCCTTATACCTGGAAGGTTTTTTACTGAAGTTGTATAACCTTGTTCTTTTTTGATTCCCTGTACAGTACAAAAGGTTGCCCAGTACCTGTATGACATCCGCCCCCAGTTCCACGGCAAGCCTTTCCGCAGCCTCCCGGGCTGTCAGGGGGCTGTTGCGCATGACACTGGCCTTTACCAGTTCCCTGGCTTCCAACGCTTCGTCAAACTGTCTTATACTGTTGGGCTCCAGGCCGTTCTTGCCTATCTGGAAAATAGCCGGTATGCTGTTCGCAAGTGATCTGAGATAGCTTCTTTGCATTCCTGTCAATCCTATTTCCCCTTTTCCCTGTCTAAACAGTTATCGGTTTAATAACACTTTTAAATACCGTTTCAAATCAGGGTATATAATCGAATTCCATCTCCCCCATACGGACTGTGTCACCTTCCCTGATCCCGTTTTTCTCCAGTTCCTCAATGACACCAATGTTCTTTACTGCCCGCTGGAAGTATTGCAGAGACTCATAGTCGTTTAGGTTTACCGAGCCCAGGATCTTCTGTACCCAGGGACCTTCCACAACAAAGACATCGTTTTCCTTTCTTACCGTGAAGGGAGGCTCCTTTATTATCTCTTCGGCCACGGTTTCCCTGTGGGTTTCATCGAACATTACAACCGGAGGTATATCCTTAAGCCTCTCATAGGCATACCTGATCAGCTCGTCCACTCCTTTTCCTGTAGCGGCCGATATGGCAAAAACACGGTATCCCCTGCTTTCCATCCCGTTCTTGAACCGCTCCAGCCTGGACTTGTCGGTCACTGCGTCTACTTTGTTTGCAGCGATGATCTGGGGTCTCTTTGCAAGCTCCTGGTTATACATCTCCAGTTCACGGTTGATCACGTCGACATCACTTATGGCGTCACGCCCGTCGGCCTCGGAAATATCAACAACATGGATAAGCAAACGTGTGCGCTCTATATGCCTCAGGAATTGATGCCCCAATCCTGTGCCGCGGTGCGCCCCTTCAATGAGGCCGGGTATGTCCGCCATGACGAAGCTGGCCCCCTCGCCCACCGAAACAACGCCAAGATTGGGGGTAAGGGTGGTAAAATGGTAGTCGGCGATCTTGGGCCTGGCCGCCGAAACAACCGACAGCAGCGTCGATTTCCCGACATTCGGAAACCCGATCAGGCCGACATCGGCCAAGAGCTTCAGTTCCAGCACCACCCATCTTTCTTCGCCAGGTGTACCGCTTCGTGCAAAATTGGGAGCCTGCCGGGTCGAGGTGGCGAAATGCTGGTTTCCCCATCCGCCTTTTCCGCCTCTCGCGATGATCTCCTCCTGGCCTTCCCTGGACAGATCCGCAATTATCCTGCCGGTTTCCCTGTCCTTTACCAGCGTGCCCAAAGGCACTCTCACCACAAGATCCTCTCCCGAACGGCCACTGCATTTCTTGCCGCCGCCTTTTTCGCCGTTCGGCGCCACATACTTCCTCTTATAACGAAAGTCAACGAGGGTCCTGAGGCCCATATCAACCTTGAAGATGATATTGCCGCCATCCCCGCCATCCCCGCCATCGGGGCCTCCACTCGGTATATATTTTTCTCTGCGGAATGAAACGGCACCGTTGCCTCCGTCACCTGCCTTCAGGTAAACCTCGGCCACATCGATAAACATATTTCAAACCCTCCCCGGGTCAATCACCATATCGTGAAGACAAATGCCATTTTCGTGCTTGCCCCGCGTTTTTCGCCATTAATCAAAGAGGGACGATTCCATCGTCCCTCACAAAAATTCCTTTGATCTTAAGCGTAAACGCTTACTCTCTTTCTGGTCTTGCCAAGCCTTTCGAATTTCACCCTGCCGTCTATGAGGGCGAACAATGTATCATCACTGCCTTTTCCCACATTAATACCGGGATGGATCCTGGTACCCCTCTGCCTTACGAGAATGCTGCCGGCCGATACCATCTGTCCGTCGCCGCGCTTTACACCCAGCCTCTTTGACTCGCTGTCGCGGCCGTTCTTGGTGCTGCCCATACCTTTCTTGTGGGCAAACAACTGAAGATTTATTCTTACCATGCGTTACACCTCCTCGTTTAATACGCACAAATGTCTTGAATACTGCCTTTCAACCTGCCTTAAACCTATCTCCAGGGCTTCAAGTATGATTTCGGCCTTGGCCGAAACATCGGGGGAAACATCGTCGGGAAGCATCATCCCAAGGCTGCCGTCGGATTCACTGTAGTCTTTTATGCCGCACAGTTCCACCAGTGCCCCGACGGCGGTGTAACCTATGGCAGATATGGCTGCGCATACCAGGTCGTATTCTCCCTGCCGGTTGGCGCCGGCGTGTCCCCTTATCTTAAAACCCCTGATTAATCCATCTTTTGAGCGGTAGATCGTCGCTTTCGTCATTGTTCTTACTCAGGCGTTGATCTTCTCGATCTGCACCTTTGTGTAGGGCTGTCTGTGCCCCTGCTTCCTTCTGTAATGCTTCTTTGGTTTATACTTGAAGACGATGATCTTCTTTCCCTTGCCATGTCCAAGAACCTTCGCGGTTACGGTGGCTCCGCTGACAGTGGGATTGCCTACATTCAGGCTGTCGTCCTTGGATACGGCAATGACCTTGTCAAAAACCACCTGGTCACCTTCGGCGGCAGACAGTTTTTCTATGAAAAGGGTGTCCCCTTCCTGGACCCTGTACTGCTTTCCTCCGGTTTCAATCACAGCATACATGATGGTGCACCTCCTCCTCCCAATCTCGCCTCCAAAGGGACAGGTTCGGCCGCGGAAAACCCGGCCAAATCTGATTTAGGACCCTTTTTCGTGCGGTTGCCGTTATATTGTAGCACAAGCCATTTCCCGTGTCAAACGTTTTTTGGCTGTTTCTGCCAATGCTTTCGGCCTATGTAAGGGCTAAGTTTTGCCATTATATGAAGGCTATCCTGCGAACCAGCCGGTCCATGCGCCAGAATACCCAAATGCCATCGAGCCCCCAGCCGGTATAACCGACCGTGCGCCACGCCCCCAGGACCCGCACGAACCACATGCTCCGCGCCCAAATAACCGTTACAAAAGTAGAATCCCCTGTACTTCCAGAATCATGCCTTGTTGCGGGCATTAGGGCGCAGGCAGTAGTGGACAACCGGGGTCGTAATTATTATAATAAAAACATCGTGTAATAAGCATCCTGTTCCGCGCACCCGCGCCCCACCATTCGGTCATGCCCGGAACATGACTGAACTATTCGTTGTGCAGGCACGTCAGATATAAACAGGATGGTTTATACCCAATTGACCTCACCCATTAACCCCGGAGGTTTCGAACGGGTGGACAGGAACAATATTACTTTGCATTAACCGATGTCCTGTTGGTTTTTGTCTTTGCCAGCAGGATCCGACCAAAGGATGAGAGAGGAATTGTCATGAGATCTTACCGATTCAGAAGAGAGAGGATATACCGAAGAAGAAGGGCATTTCTGATTCTTTTTATTCTTTTGGTGGTTCTCGCGAGCGGGGCGTATTTCATTTTCTTCAGGGGTGATGGCGGCGGCATCGCCCAGAGCACGTCCACACCAACACCCACACCCACACCCACATCCACGACCGCGACCACGCCCACACCTGCTCCCACAACCACACCGGAGCCTACACCTACCCCCACGCCTGAACCGAAAGGAACATATACCGAATCCCACGGTTTCCTTCTGGCCATCGGGTCACTTCCGCCCAGCGGCAGGATGGATGAACTCAAAAAGCTGGTGGAGGATTTTGTAAGCCGCCAGTCCGGCAGGTACGGGCTTACCTTCATTGATCTTGCCACAGGCGAGTCCTTTGGAGTAAACGACAAGGAAGAGTATATTGCGGCCAGCTCAACCAAGCTGCCGATGGTCCTGCTCCTGTATATCAGGATGGAGGAGGGCGAAGTGGACCCCGACATGCTCCTTGAGTATAAACCTGAACATCTTGAATACGGGACGGGCATAATCCAGAACTCCCCTTACGGGACAAAATACACCGTTCTCAAAACGGCGGAACTTGCCATAAGAAAGAGCGACAATTGCGGCATAAATATGATCATCGAGCTATTGGACATAGAGAACATACGCCAGTACATGGTCGACCTTGGCGGCGTGGTATATTATGACAGGCGGCATCGTTCATGCCCCTATGATATTGCCCTCGCGTCACAGGAACTCTACAGGCGGTATTTAGATAATCCGGAAGCCTATGAGAAGCTGATCGAGGACCTGGAGAACACCGACTGGCGTGACCGTATCGATGCCAAGCTGCCAGATCATGTCCGTGTGGCGCACAAGATCGGCACTCAGACACGTACCGCCAATGATGCGGGAATCGTATTCGCGTCCCATCCATATGTCCTTTCGGTGATGACCGATAACGTGGACGTCGGAACAGCCTGCGGGAAGATAGCAGAGCTGTCCAGAATGATTTATGACTTCGTGGAGGAGTACGCCTCGGTCTCGGAAGAATAGCGGTCAGGAGGAATGAAAGTGTACCGGTATCGAAAAAGGCGAAGACTTAACAAGGCAAGGTTTGCCATGTTCATACTGCTGGTGGCCCTTATCACGGCCGCAATCATATTTATCGCAAAGGGCGGGTTTTCCGGGAACGGGGATAAATTGACCGCAGAAAATAGCCCGGCCCCTCCGGGGACAATAAACCAACCAGTGGGCAATGAACCTACCCCGACTCCTGAACCCACTCCCTGGCCCACACCCGATCCGATGCCCGAGGAAAGCACCGATCCCGCGGTCCTGGATGTTTCATGGCAGACACCGGCGGTTTTTGACGGACCCAACGCTTATCCCGAATATGCGTTTGAAGCTTTTGGCCAGAGGATCAAATACTGGGTATTCCGTTTAAACACGCCGCTGGCTGAATATAAGCCTGACTACGAGATATACTTCGGCTCTCCCGACCAGTACTCCTCCCTGGAAGGCATTACAGCATTCAGGGGCAACCATTACCGGGATACGGCCGCCTGGGGAACCAGGGACGTTAAGGAGAAGAAGCTGGAGATCGTGTGGACCCACGACCTGGGAGCCATCACGGCCGAGGGCAGCTACTGGCCCGGAACAGGCTGGACTGGCCAGCCACTGATCGTCCATTGGCCCGAGGCAGAGAGAAAGATCATGAACATAAAGCCCGAGTTCAAGGAGAAGGACCTGGTGGAGGTAATATACCCTGCCATGGACGGCAATATCTACTTCCTCGACCTGGAAACCGGAAAGCCCACCAGGGACAAGATCGAGGTCGGTTTCCCCATGAAAGGCACCGGGATGGTGGATCCCAGGGGATATCCCATACTCTACACGGGAATGGGGATCAATGAGAACAGCGGCAGGTTAACCGAGTTCAAATACAACATATTCAGCCTGATAGACCAGAAGCCCCTGTACTCCATATTCGGCCGTGACCCTATGGCCTTCAGGGAATGGGGGGCATTTGACGCTTCCGCCCTGGTGGACCGAAAGACCGACACATTTTTGGAAGTAGCTGAAAATGGCCTTATTTACAAGGTGAAGCTCAACACGCGTTACGACAGGGAAGCGGGCGCCATAGACATCGCCCCGCAGATCACCAAGTTCCGGTACCAGGATCTGAAAAACCCCGAGCAGGGCATAGAGAACTCCCCGGCTATATATAAGAACTATATGTATTTCTGCGATAACGGCGGCACCTTCATGTGCCTTGACATCAATACATTAAAGCCGGTCTGGATCTATGATGTGGGGGACGACACCGATACCACCACGGTGATAGAGGAAACGCCCGAGGGCGTATTCCTGTACACGGCCAACGAAATTGACAAGAGAAGCCAGAACAACAGGAACCCAACCGCGCCCTGCAATATCCGAAAGTTCAACGCGCTGACCGGGGAACTGATCTGGCAGAAGGACTATGAATGCTACTACCAGTTTTATATCAACGGAGGCTCCCTGGGGACGCCCATCCTGGGGAAGGACGATATTTCCGACCTGATCATATTCCCCATCTGCTTCACCGGCTCGACAATGGATGGCAAGCTGGTAGCGCTGAACAAGAAGACCGGCGAGGAAGTATGG
>JGI24714J26587_10002195_pt1 | contig 13175 bp, 8 predicted proteins | sample BioPla4DNA2_FD_26587 | JGI IMG/M metagenome (IMG submission 26587)
AAAAAATCCCGGAATTTACCTCCGGGATTAATGTTGAAAAAATGAATTTTTATGATACCTTATACTTCAAAAAATCAATTATCAACAGTCAGGTCATCATACAAAAGAAGCAAATGTGAAGCACTCCAACTAAAATGGGGTGCCTGTAATCCATTCCCCGTATATGGATCATAATTTTCATAAATAGGATCAGAATTTATTAATCCATATAAACGATCAAATATTTGTTTCGTATACTCATCAGCTAATTCAGAGACACCATAATTTCGAATGCCTTTTATTGCAAAATAAACTTGATCTAACCATATTGATCCCCGCCAATATCCTTGCGGATTAAATTTTGGATTATCTGCTGCTGCAGTTGGAAACGGAATAAAAGTGGAAAATTTATTCTTATCTTTCAAAACAGGCAATGCCTTGTTAAATTGCTCTTGAGTAGCAGTTCGAGTCCAAAATGCACTATAAGCTTCACATCCTTGTTCTTTAATGAAGCTATGATCAGACAACTTTTTATCATAAAAAAAACCGGATATTTCATCAAAAAAATAATTCGCAATTTGTTCTCTATTAATTTTTTCGACAGAAGACTCACCCAAGATATTAGAAAACTTTTGAAGTAAATCTCTTTCTAGAACTAAATAGCAATTTAAATCCACACTTTCTTGATCCATACTCCATGCATTCGAATCATTTTTCACTATACTTGCATTATCAAAACGGATTGCATTATCCATCCCGCTTTCCCATGCCGCTGCTTCTAAAGTGCCATCAACCGAACCAAATTCACAAATTCCATTTTTATCATGATCGCGCTTTTGGAACCACCACATATGATATTTTAATAACTTAGGATACATTTCTCGCAAGAAATCGAGATCTTTTGTTTTTTCATACACTTCATTTACCGCCCAAGCAGCTAAAGGTGGTTTGCTGTTCCTGCAATTATTTTCATCAGGATTTACATAAATACAATCGATTATCATGCCATCTTCCATTTGATAATCGAACATTGAACGTATCTGATTTTTTGCCAATTCCGGATTAAAACGCACTAATGCAGCAGCGTGCTTCCATGAATCCCATGCCCAAAAACCTATAAAATAAGGTACTGCATGACTTGGCACAACCCCGTCATGAAGCAATGCTCCTTTTGCGGTACGCCAATTTGATACAAGTGTCACAATCGATTTTACGGCTATACGATTATATTCCGGTTTTAGATCCTTCCGTAAAACAGATTGAATATAGGCATTCCATCGTTCTGCATTCTGCTGAACATAATATTTTGGATTTACCAATAATGAATCCACTTTCCCCAAAATATCAGAATTCCTATTATCTTCATTGAAAATCTGTGAAATAACAATATATATCCCATCACAAGAAACATGTTTGCATACTGCTTCATAATTATTTTTCACAGATTGAATTGTAGTATTTTCAGGAAAACTGATAAGGTATTTCTCATTTGAACTTGAAGAAACAACTACTTTCCTTCCTGAAACTGTAAATTCTGTTCCATCTCTCCAACCATCTCCAGTAAAAAATAAATCGGAAACATCATTTGGATACACATGTAATAATGCAGTATAAGAATCAATAAAAATCAATGTTTGTTTAAGTGTTCCATAAGACGAAGAAGCTGCAATATAAATTCCTCCCGGATAATAATTAATAGAATCGGGAATAAAAAACGCATCGCGTTCAGCATTAAAAGTTACTTTAACTGCAGATTTTGCCAACCAATGATATTCAGAAATGCTAAATGGGCCACAAAAGCCATTTATCCACTTATTTTTTTGAGGAATGGAAAATCCCATCCATGATCCCATATCAACAAAACAACCCTGTNTATGTCGAGATGACAAATCAGGAGTATAAGATATATTCAAAATATTGGAATACTCATGTAGAATATCATTTTTCGCATTGCCCAAAAATATAGAAAACAGACTTAATTGAAATAACAAAAAATAAAAAAAACGATTATTTGTCATCATTTATGTATGCTATTAAATTGTTGTGCTTTTTCTGATGCTTTATCTCCGGTATAAAGAGGGTAAATGGAAAAAGAATATATCCGTTCTTCGGGCGTTATTGTATATTCTGGATGCACTTTAGCTCCCCATGTATTGTCTCCTCCTACACCCATTTGTAAATCATCTATATTTATCCATATTAAATCTTTTTTACAAACACTGCCCCCATGCTTTCTTTCTACATTAAAAGGGACATAATCGATATCATCCTGAGTAAAATTCCATGCGCTCGCATTTAAGTAGTTTTCTCCCACAATAAGAATTCCGCTCCCTTCTTTATTTTGCAATGCAAACCATCGTACATCACACTTATTACCTGTTTCTTGTGGGCGTACGTAAGGATGAAATTCATCCCATACCAATGATTTATAAAGCCCTACAGCCGCTGATGTTTTGCGGTCGGCGTAGTTTTCATGTGGCCCTCTACCAAACCAACTGAATATTTCATATTCTGATGGAATAACCATATGCATACCAAATCGTGGAATTTCAGGCAATGGTTTAGAACCCGGAATAAAGTGCATAGAAATATCAATCTTCCCGGAAAAAGAAACAGAATATTCTATTTGTAGCATAGCATCTAATTTTGGCATATGATACTTTGTAGCAACAAATACATTAGAACAACGTGTATCATTTGTATAATTTATATCAATAAGTTTGATTTCTTTACCTGCATTTTTCCATATTCCACAACGTGACAATGTCCCATTAGCAACATCATTATCCGTAAGAGGTCTCCAAAAATTAGGAGTCAAACTTTCTTTAATCATTTCCTTTCCACCATAAACCAAACTACTCATTTCCCCTGTTGCCAATTGAAAAACGAGATAAAAATTATTACCCGATACAATAATACGATTTGCATCCTCCTCAATTTGTAATTGACTTTCATTTTTACTTTCATGCAAAATCGCAATCTCTTGCGACTCATATTTATTATGCAATTGCCACTGTTCCATAGCTACAATATGATTTCTTGGCAATACAAATGTTTGTCGTTTAGTTAATGCCTCTATTTTTAAAAAGTATTCTTTGTTATCCAAAGGTAAAGCTTTTATAGGCAAATCAATATATTGAGATTCTCCCGGTGCAATTTCCGGAAAAACTCCCTCTCCCTGCTGAATCATCTCACCGTCAGCTTCTATCAACCATCGATAATAACAATCCGAAAGAGAAATAAAATCAAAACGATTGGTTACTTTTAATTGATTCGATGAAAAAGGCACCGGTTCAAATAAAATGTTTTGATAAACTTTCTTCACTTCCCAAATATGGGGATGAAAACTTCTATCTGCTGCAACCAAACCATTAGCACAAAAATTTGAATCATTGGGTACCCCTACATATCCTAAATCACCACCATATGCCCAAATATCATTACCTTTATCATCTTTCATTGTAAATGTTTGATCCACCCAATCCCAAATAAAGCCTCCTTGTAATTGGTCATATTTATAAATTACATCCCAATAATCTTGTAAATTACCCACACTATTCCCCATTGCATGCGCGTATTCGCACATAATCAAAGGTCGATCTTGCCTTTCATGAACATATCTCCTTAAGTGCCAAATACGCGCATACATAGGACAATAAATATCAGATAAACCCTCTGTTCGTGCTCCTTCATATTGAACAGGCCGAGTAATATCAAAAGATTTTGTCCAGTGATATGCGGTTTCAAAATTTTGCCCATAACCGGATTCATTTCCCAAGGACCATATTAATATCGAAGTAAAATTTCTGTCTCGCTTAACCATACGCGATACTCGTTCTATAAAAGGTTTTTCCCAATCCGGATAATTTGCTAATGTTTGATCTGGGTGGTATTCCATTCCATGGCTTTCCAAATTTGCCTCATCAATAAGATAAATTCCTAATCTATCACATAACATATACCACTCAGGATTATTCGGATAATGGCTACAACGAACCGCATTGATGTTAAATTGTTTCATTAAAACAATGTCATCTACCATGCTTTCAATGGTAATCGTTCGTCCATTTACAGGATCATGCTCATGACGATTCACTCCTTTAAACTGAATTGGTTTATTATTTAGTAAAAAAACCCCATTACGTATTTCAATTTTACGAAAACCGAAAGGGTGAAAAAATGATTCAAGTATTTCACTATTTTCATTGCGCATGGTTACAACCATATTATAAAGATAAGGAGATTCTGCGCTCCATTTGTGTATATCGGGAAATATTTCAGTAAAAGATATAAGAGTATCGAATGGGGAAACTATCTCATACTGAAAATGCACCATTTTATTTTCATTATCATATAAGGAAACATCTATTCTCTGCCCTTTTTTAGGTTGATTTAAATACAACTTCACATCAAATTCGCCATCTTGATATTTATTTGTCAATGAGGGAATTAAGTGAAAATCTTTTACTCGACTTTTTGGACGGGCATATACATATACATTACGTTCAATTCCACTGTATTTCCAATAATCTTGGCCTTCGAGATAAGACCCATCACTATATCTAAAAACTTTGACAATTAGATTATTTTCTCCCTTTTTTAATAGATGAGAAATATCAAAATGTGCAGGTAGTCGACTATCTTCACTATAACCAATAAGTTTCCCATTTAACCAACAGTAAAAAGCCGATTCTACTCCCTCGAAATCGATAAATACATCCATTCCTTCCCAACTCTCCGGGATGGAAAAATATCGTTGATACACACCTACCGGATTATAATCATCGGGAACATACGGAGGATTTGCAGGAAAAGGATATCTCACATCAGTGTAAATAGGGGTATCAAAACCTTGCAGTTCCCAACTTCCGGGAACCTTTATTTTCGCCCATTTATCATAAGAATATTTAAAATGTAAAAAATCGTCATTACATTCTTTTGGGTTTTTATACCACCGAAAATTCCAAATACCATTCAACGTAATGCGTCTTTCGCCTTTTACATTTAATCGAAAACACTCAGGAACGGGCTTTTTAGCTTGTTCCAAAGCCAGATCCTCCGAAGTATAGGGTATAAAATATGAATGCATAGGCTCTCTATTTATGGCGTTTACTTGAGGATCTTGCCAAGGTTCTTTTTTAGTTTCAATTTGATGATGAGAAAAACCCAGACTCGAAATTAATGAAAATAAAAAAGGTAAAAAGATTTTTTTCTTCATTTTTTTAATATTTTGCAAAATTCATTCTCGTAAATATATTAATATAAGGAACGTTTAAAGAGGTCTACTGTAAGTACATAACTTTTATTTTGTTGCTTACACTCAAGAAAAAATCATCATCCCATTAATAAAAAATTAAGAAAAACAGATTCTTTTAAAAAGAACAAAATAAAGTTACCAAAAAAGGAACACTAAAATCGGTAACAAAACCATGAAAAACAGAAATTGGCACATATTCTTTACCGGAATACTGCATAATAATCGGCAAAGTAGTATCCATAGTGGTAGCTCCACCTGCAGATATAGGAGCAAGTTTGCCAAAATACTTCACCAAAATAGGTGTTAATAATAACGTTAAAATTTCTCTTAAAATATTAGACAAAAGAGCAATTGTCCCTAACTGAGCTCCTTTATATTCCGTTATAAAAATACTCGATAAAGAATAATACCCGAACCCGCTTCCTACTGCCATACAATCGGCAATCGTTCGATGGGGCAAAAAAATACCAACAACACCACAACCAATTAAAGTTCCCAAAATAGTAGCTAAAGGCAATAAAAACAATCGATGATTAAAGCTTTTNAAACTTTTTAATATTTTAACATCGTTGCCTAAACTAAAGCCCACACAAAGCATAAGCAGGCATAAGACATAATAACTTATCTGACTATTTAGAAAATCAACAGGAAAAATATTCCAATAACCCAATAAAGAACCTATTACAAAAAAAACAACAATGATAATACTCCCCTTCATTAAAAATAGATTTTTTATCTTTACTTGTATCGGTTTATTGATTTCCATAAAATCCAAGCCATCAAAACACTTCCCAAAATAGCTCCTACTGAAATAACAAAAGCATCTATTCCTACAAATTTCAAATTTTTTATTATATCCGAGTTACTCCCTACCTCAAGCCCTAAAATGAATAATAATGTCCAAATAAGGACGTTAATTAATTGATTAATAAAAGATATTGTATAGTTTTTAAAACTATAACCCAAAATTATCCCCATTATCATAAAACTTATCACCCTAAACATATCTGTAACAAAAAAGATATTTGATAGGATATCGATATCCTATCAAATATCTAATCAATTAAAGTTTATCATTTGCATTTATTTCTGTAAGAGGTATTGGATAAAATGAATTTTTTTCTACATTAAATCCATCTCTCCCTGATTTTTGCATTGCCTCAGAAAGCTTATCCCACCTTCTCAAGTCATACCAACGAAAATTTTCTAAAGGAAACTCAATCATACGTTCATGTTCAATTTGCTCTCTAACCTCTTCTTCCGTACTCCCTGCCATTGGCGGCATATCGCCATGTACTCTTCTTACTTCATTAATTAAAGGAATCGCCTCTTCTGTTCTGCCCATTTCATTTAAAGCCTCCGCTTTCATCAACAAAACATTTGCATAACGCATTAAAGGAATATTAATAGCGCAATAGTTTTGATTTAGCCCTTCCAAGGTACTAGGAAGGAATTTACGAAAAACAGGCCGGTCNTATGGAACACCATCAATTGAAAACCAATCATCATAATCATACCCATAAACTTTACNTTTCCCATCATTAAAATAATCGCATCGGAAAAAAATAGTTTGATACAAACGACTATCATAAAGACCTTTAGTGGAAATTTGTCCTTCTTTTTTATACTCATCCATTAATATACTATTGGGCAATATTTCATCCCATCCACCCAGTTCTTCAGCCGCCATCCACTTATGAAGTTGAGTGCGATAATTAGCTCCATTAGCTGTACTCATTGAAAATTGCAATTCAAAAATAGATTCTTTGCAATTTTTATTATCTCCTGAAAACATACTTAAAAAGTCTTTTTCCAGCTCATAACCTTTTACTTCTTGAAAAGCATTAACAGCAAGCTCTAAGAANTCTTGTTTCTTACCTGGTTCTTCATAAGCTCTTGTCAAATAAACAAATCCCAANTAAGAATAAGCAGCTCCGNTCGTAGCTCTTCCTACATTATCGGGATCATAACTGGCAGGTAGGCGTGTTGCTCTTTTAAAATCATCAATAATAAAATCCCATGCGTCGATTCGCGAAGAGGTAGCTTTACTCAAATCTTTCTGATCAGTAATATACTTATCTCGAATAATAATTTCCTCCCAATTGAGTAACAATTTCAAATGGTAATAACCTCTTAAAAAATAGGCTTCATTGACAATTTGATTTCTTGCAGTTGGGCTAATTTTCTCATCAGACATTTGCGAAACTTTTTCAATCACTTGATTTGCAAAACTTATACCNGTATAATTGTTCCACCAATACTCACTTATTTGTGAATTGCCATTAGTATAAGTAAAATGATATAATTCAACCCAATTCGGATAATTCATTGCATCTTTCCCAATATTTATAATATCCTCTCTNTAGGCTTCTACAGGCCATTTAACTTCTGCAAAAGCCCAAGTATCAATTGAATATTCTAATTGAGAATAAGCAGCAGCCAATCCTGCCTCTGCATCTTGTAGATTTCTCCAAAAATTAGCAGAAGTTAGCTGATCCGGAGATTCAAGAGTCAAATAATCATCACATGCAGCAAACAGCAAGGTTATAAATAGAAATATATAAAATGTTTTTCTCATAATTTTTTAATTAAAATGTTAACTGTAAACCAAATGTATAAGACCGAGTAAATGGATAAATATGTCGATCTATACCTGAATTCAACACACTTGATCGAGCAAATTCAGGATCAANACCTTCATAAGAAGTAATTGTGAACAAATTCTCTCCACTTACATAAAACCGTAATTTATTCAAATACATTTTTTCTGCAATATTCTGAGGTATCGAATATCCTAATTGTAATTGACGCAAACGAATAAAATCACCTTTTTCTAAAAAACGATCCGATTCTCTTAAATTTCCATTTGGATCTTGATAAACCGCACGTGGCACTTTGGTTGATGTATTTGTGGGAGTCCAAGCTTTTAGCGTAGATTTAAGGAAATTTGAACCTGAATTCATTCCTTCATAAAAATACTTATTACCATTATATAGTTTATGCCCCCAAGCACTGCTAAAAAGTAAGAATAAATCGAACCCTTTATATTGCATAGTTAAATTTAAATTTGCTTCTACCTTAGGCATTCCACTACCACAATATTCTTTGTCGTTTTCATCAATTACCCCATCATTATTTATATCTTTAAAACGAATATCTCCAGGATGAGCATTAGGTTGTAATAAATTTCCATCTTTACTTTTATACAAGTTTACCTCTTCTTCATTCTGAAATAAACCATCTGTTTTGTATAAATAAAAAGCACCTATAGGCATTCCTACTCTTGTCTGAGTAGGAAAATGTTCTGTTCCATATTTTAGACCTTCTCCATATATAACCTGATTTTCGTCTGCCAAATTAAGAACTTTATTTTTTAAGGAACTAACGTTAAATCCGGCTCCGTAATTAAAATCAGCATTTACTACATCATTCCAATTAAGCTCTAATTCCACTCCGCTGTTACGAATCTTTCCTACATTTAAAACAGGGTTATTTAATCCTGCAGAAGGAGGTAACACCTTTGTAATTAACAAATCTGATGTTTCGTTATTGTAATAATTTAAGGTTCCCGTCATCTTATTCTGTAAAAAACTAAAATCAAATCCTATATTTTTACTGTCGGTAGTTTCCCATTTAAGAGTTCGATTTTCAAGACCACGTGCGATACTTCCCGGCCATGGATTTTCACCAATTCCTTTCACATAACCCTGATATTTTGTATTATAAGTAGAAATAAGAGCAAGAAAATCATAATATCCCAAAGCACTTTCATTACCTAAGCGCCCCCAGCTTGCTCTTAATTTTAAATTGGTAAAAAAAGCATCTTCAGGGAAAAATTCTTCCTCACTAATCCTCCATCCAAATGCTATTGAAGGAAATGTCCCCCATCGATTTTCGGAGCCAAACTTAGAAGAACCATCATAACGAAATGTTCCTTGGAAAAGATATCGATCGGCATAATTATAATTTAGCCGTCCAAAAAAAGAAACTCTGCGATATTCCCATTTTGAACCATCACCACTAAAAGTACCTCCCTTGCCTGCACCAATAGTAGAAAAATTAGGATCGAGAAAACCTGAAGGTTTTTCTTCTGTTACCAATTTATTGTTCTCAACATTATATACAAGCGTTTTACCTTCTGCTGAAACCCAATTCCATTGATAACTTCTCGTATCAACCGAATTGCCTAACATTATGTTAAAAGAATGGTCTTTAAACTTTCTATTCGCAGAAAGAATATTTTCAAAAATTTGTGATTCCCAATAATAACTTCCTTCACTATGATATGGATATTCATTCTTAGATCTTATATCTGCAACATAAACCGGTTCATGATACATGGTCCTTTCATGTTCTCCTTGATATTGATAATTACTTTTAATATTCAACCAATCAGTGAAATTGATAGTAAGAGATACATTCCCGGTAGTAAGATAACTTTTATCATAAGCAGAACGAAAATGATAATCTGCCATTACGTTACGGTTATTAGGCAAGCCATCAAAATTAGTCAATCCAAATCCCGATGGCTGACTCTCATCATAAATTGGCACTAAGGGAGAAATCATATACATTTCCTTCAAAGAATATTGGGGCTGGCGATTATCGGTATATTTAAAAATCAAATTTGCATCAAATTGAAAAATATTTTTTTTCAAACTCAATTTTGCTCTGGCATTATCATGACGATAGTCGTTCCCTAAGAAAACTCCCTTCTCATTAACTCTGTTGTAAAATATTGAGTAATTTGATTTATCAGATGCTCCACGTACACTTATTGTATAATTTTGAGCTAATCCGTTTCTTTGCATTGCACCTTGCCAATCAGTATCAACATCCGATTCTTTTGTTATATAAGGCGGAAGTGGTATTTGATCTTCAGAAGAAGCAAACATATTCCAATTTTCATACATTTGCCTATGAACGTCTCGATACTCCGAAGCATTCAAAAGTTCCAATTTCTTGGCAATATTAGTAACACTTAAATAAGAGTTAAATTCAACTCTCACATCTCCCTTTTCTCCTCCCTTTGTTGTAATTAAAACAACACCATTTGCTGCTCTTGAACCATAGATAGCAGCTGCTGCTGCATCTTTTAATATTTCCATAGACAAAATATCTTGAGGACTTACATTATTAATATCTCCAGGGAATCCATCAATAATATAAAGGGGCTCATTGTCTCCAAAAGTCTTAACTCCTCGAATTTTCATTTGTAAACCGGCACCTGCATTTCCTCCGAATTTTTGAATATTAATCCCCGCAACCTGACCTTGAAGAGCTTCTGATAAATTATATGTATTTCTCTTGCTTATCTTCTCTCTATCTACAGACGATATTGCTCCTGTTAAATCACTTTTCCTCATCGTTCCGTATCCTACCACAACCACTTCTTCCAAAGCTTTAATATCTTCTTGCAAAACAATATTGAAATTGGTTTTCCCTTTCGTGTTGATTTGTTGGTCCATATAACCAATGTAGGAAATTCGGATCACCGCATCTTCGGCAACGTCTAAAGAGAAATTTCCGTCTATATCCGTTACGGTACCATTGGTTGTACCTACTTCCACTATATTAGCGCCTATAATAGGTTCGCCATTAATGTCGACAACTTTCCCTGTTATCGTTTTCTTCTGCTGCTGTACAAGCAAGGCGTTCGTATCTTCTGCAGACTCTTCTTCCGTTTCCACAAAGAGAATGATGTGATTTCCTTCCATCGTATAACGAATATCCGTAGCTCTCAAGATGTTGTTCAATACATCCGATACACTTTCGCTCTTCGCTCTTACCGATACTTTTTTGTCTGTGTTTACTTCATTGTTATAGATGAACAGGTAATCGGTTTGTGTTTCAATTTCGTTTAGCACCTCTTTAATGGATGCATTGCGTTTGTTAATGGTTACTTTGGCGTTTTGGGTAAATGCCGATTCTGCCATAGAACAAAAGACGCAGGTAAACAATAAAATAATGCTTGTTCGCATAATTCTCAAAAAATGATTGCCGGGTAATTTTTTAAGTAAACAATTACCCTTTGAATTGTTTTTATTCATACATTTGTAATGTTTTTAGTTAATACAGTTAATGAATTTAATTGTGTTGATTAAATTTAGCCGATAAGTGTTGCCGCACTTATCGGTTTTTTTATTCTCGATACATTATATCATTTCATAGGCAAATATGTTTTAAATGGTTACTTAATGTAAATGATTCCTGTTTCGTCGTCTTTTTCATATCTGAAACGAATACTTTTCTGTAATACGCGCAACGCATAATCGATGCCATCGGACTGGCGAAATTTTCCCGTATAGGTATTCTTCGGTAACGATTGGGCCTCAATGCGAATTTGCACGTCAAAATATGCGGATAAGGTTTTCAAAATATCCTCCAACGATTTGTTGTTGAAAGCAATGAGCCCCTTTCTCCAAAGAAACTGATCGTAATCGGTAATTTGCGATACTACCAATTGCCCATTTTTAAAAAAACTTTGCTGATTGGGTTTCAACGAAACCATTTTTCGATGATTGTCATATATTTCGACGCTACCTTCAAATAAAGAAGTTTCGAATAGTTGATGCTCTGAACGAGCTTTCACATTGAACGAAGTTCCCGTTACGTTGATATCTCCTCCGTTCGTCTTTACGATAAAAGGTTTTTCCTTATTTTTGCTTACCTCAAAATAGGCTTCACCCTCTAAATACACCGTTCTATCTTTTTTTGAGAATGTGGAAGGATACCTAAAGACGGTATTGGCATTCAACCATACATTGGTATTGTCTGCAAGAATCAGTTTCATGCGCTGACCCGCAGGAACTTGAAGTGTATGATATTGTGCTGCAAAATTCCTTTCATCCCTAATACGCATCCAGTACAATCCGCTAACCAAGAGCAATAAAAATACAGCTACAGCCGTACTAACCATCCATAGAGACGTGCCAACCTCTTTTTTGTTTTCTAATGAAGATTGTGGAGATACCAAAAGAAGTGCATCGTAGATTTTCCTTTCACGCATAAACAATGCTCGGTTATCCTCCGATTTTTCAACCCACTGCCTAACCCGTTGCTCTTCCTCTAAGGTAGCAGTTCCTTCAAAAAAACGATATAATAGTTCTTTGTTCATGCGTGAAAATTTCATCCCTTGTATATATATAACAAACGAGGGAGGGATATCCCTAAAAGAAAAGTGGACTTTTAATCAAAACAAAGAGAAAACTACTAAAAGAAAAATAAAATCCCTCAAAGAAATGCGCAAACATTTAAGAGCTTTGGAAATATGATATTCAACCGTTTTAGGACTAAGACTCATCTTTTGGGCGATATCTTGATATGGGAAGCCGTAATAACGATTTAAGATAAAAATCCGGCGTGTTTTCGATGGCAATTTATCTACCGTTTTGCGGACAATTTCGCGCATTTCGTCCGAAAAGAGGTCTTCCGGATTGCACGCCTCCAAGGTGGAAATCCGCGTATTCAACACCCATTCGGCATGCTCGGTCATTTCCTTCTCTGTTCTCAAACGAATTTGTTCATGATGCAAATGATTGATGCATTTGTTTTTTACAATGGTTAAGATATAAGCCGGCGCATTGGTATTCGGTAAAAGGTTCTCTCTGTTTTCCCAATAAAGAGTGAATGCTTCCGATACAAAATCTTCCGCAACGGGCCGATCTTTCAAATATCCCATCGCAAAACGAACAAAGCGCGAATAATATTCATTAAACAGGTTGTTGAAGTTTCGTATATCCGATTCAGAATTCATGCACTACATTCTTTTTCGAATGCGAAGGTAATGAAAATTCAAAACAAATATAGTTTATTAAGTTAAAAAGTAAAAAAATCTTGGCTAATTCCCTTTTTTGCTTAAACTTTTTTTAATCGATCGGCTTAGAGTCATCTTGAAGCGGGTAACCTTCACAATAGCGGATAACCCGCTCATTCATGA
>JGI24714J26587_10002199_pt1 | contig 13161 bp, 14 predicted proteins | sample BioPla4DNA2_FD_26587 | JGI IMG/M metagenome (IMG submission 26587)
CCAGCGGCAACGTCAGCGGCTGGAGCTTCCGCCCTTGTTTTCTGGCCGCCATTATTATCCCGTCTCCCCCTGGTTTCAACACTTCTATGACTTCTTGATCCGTAGCCCAGCGGCTGCTGCCGTGCGCGTCGTGTTTGCTTCGTCTCAATGGCTTTTCGATCCGAAAAAGACGATGCAAGCGGGTATCCCGCCATTTAGAAACGATGCAGAAATACCCGCCGAATAGAAAAAAAAGCAGCAAAATAAAGTACCTGGTGAAAACTGCTCGATCTTTCGTAACTTCCCTGGCGATTCTCCCCGGAGAAACTAATACATCCGCACTTTCGAGCAGTTTTTCGTTCTGCCTCTCTGCCCAGTCGAATATTCGATCTGTCATACTTTTTCTGTTTTTTGGGGCTGCACTGTCCCTTTGAACTTTCTCCAAGATGCTCCCCCCGCTGCTCTCCCGGATATATTCTCTGACAGTTCCAACAGCGCCGGTACCGGTATTTGTCCAGCCCGGAGGGAACCAAATCATGCTGATGGTTGCAGCTGCTCCCGCGAAATACGCCAAGATCATAATGAAAAACAGGAACCCAATAGCCTTTCCTTTGCTAAAAAACTTGAATAACACCAGCCCAGCTAAAATAAAAAAAACAGCTATTATCGCTGCTTGCATATTATCTCTCCCTTTCCTTTTGAATCTCCCTGGAAATTTCTTCCTTTAACTGTTTGAACGCCTCTTTTTTGTCTTTCCCTTTTAGATTCAGGACCCGTATTTTTGTCCTGGCTTGCTCTTTCAGCAACCTTATTTTTCCCTTCAAACTACTTCTGTTGACGATGGTTCTGCAATTTATTGTTAAAGGCTCTTTTAAATCTACCCTGATCTGTTGAAGAATGCTGACATTGCGAACAGGATATTTTTTAGGTATTTCGTTCCGTGTCCATTCACGCTTTAGTTTGTAGGTTTTCCAGCTTTCGTAGAAATCTTCCCGAAAATGCAGCCAGTCGTTCTTGTCAAGCCTGAGCCGGTGTTTTTGGCCTTGCTGATCAACATAAACTGATTTGACAAGAACATGACAATGGCTGTTTCGATGGTTGTTGTGAATCGCCGCGATCCAGTCCAGCTTTCGCCCCGTGCGCTCTTCATACTTCCGCATCGTGTCCCGTATCATTGCCCGCCAATCCGGCGAACCTCCGCGGCGATATTGATCACCGGAAAGGGAGAAAATCAGTTTGTGCGCTTTTGCGCAATTGGGATTTTTTGTCAAATCGTCTTTCAAGCGTTCGCAAAAAGCTTTCACGTCGGCGTTGTTTTTTGCCGCTGGCCCTCCAGGGCCAAAAGCCCCCAACTGGAAAGTGTCTTCCCAAAATTGATAGACCTCTTCTCGCATTGCGCCGGATTCCCGCGAGCGAAAAGCAATATATTTGGCGTTCGCGATCGCTGCATCCAGGCTTTTTGTGTATCTACAACTTACAAATACTCCCATCACTGATCACCTGCTTTTTTGGCTTTTGGTAGCTCAGTGATCTTCTTGACGGCCAGTTGTTTGGCTTTGGCCATTATCTCATTCGCTGCATTAGGATCGTCAACGATTATATTTATCAACTCCGAAACGGCGTAGGTAGTAGTCAAGTTGTCGATCGCACTCCGGACCAACAACGCGGCCAGTCGGTCTTCTGCTTTTTTTATTGCTGTCGTCACTGCTGCCTGGATCAGCGGTGCAACTGTTTTCTGTTGCTGCTCTGCTGTCTCTTCTCTGACAAATTTTAGCAAAGCTTCGTTGACTAAAGCAGTTATAGTTGTTCCTTTTTCTCGGGCCAGGGCTTTTATTTTTTCATTTACCGCCCCGTCGATCCGGTACGTTATTTTTGACGTTGCCATACGTCTGCCACTCCTTTTAATGTTGTGAGAAACAATAAAAAATAACACTGTGCCATACCAGTGCCATACGATTTTTTAAAATATCGGGTATGCTGCCATACGATGCGAAGCAGCGTTTTAGCTGTCATACACGTAGTGTATGGCAGCTTTAATCTCTGCCTTACGGCGTAGCCGTGGATCTTTTCAATGGGAGGCTCACTATTTCCGCAGGGGCTTACAGGTTCTCTCTTTAAAAAAAAAAGCTAACTGCTTGTCTAAACTTCCGATCTATTCTTTGTTCTCTATTGGAAAACTTCCGTGCTAATATAAATTTTAAATATTTAGTTCCAAATAGACATCCTCAAGTTCGTCCTGGCTAATTCCGATATACCGTAGCGTAACATGTGGCCAGCTATGATTAAAAATCCGCATGAGCACTTCCACCGGCACTCCTTTTTTGCGTGCATGGTACCCAAAGGTTTTTCTCAAGGTCGTCGTCCCGATCCGCTCCGTTACCCCGACCGCCCTGGCTGCACTGAGAATAATATTTCTGATCTGCTGACTGGTGAGTTCCCGGCCACCTTCCCGGCTGGGGAAGAGCAGTTCTTCTTGTCCAGCCCCAGGCCGTGTCGCAAGGTATTCTTTCAATGCTTTTTGCGCCGTTTCGTTTATCCGGAATATTTTTTCCTTCCCGGTCTTTTTCTCATGGATGTAAATTCTATCCGTAATCTTTCCGGTATTGCTCTGGATATCACATATTTTCAATGATTTTAGGTCTCCATTTCGCAATCCCGTATTTATACCCAGAACAAATAGTGCATAATCTCTCATGTTTTTGCCCCGAAGATACTTTTTCATTGCATCAAGCTTCCGGCTGTCACGGATCGGCTCTACTGTCTGCATATTCTCCCATCACCCCCTAAATTATTGGCTTTTTAACGGCCTAAAAATGGAAACGAATACTAACGGTTGCCCGGCTCAGAAAACGGCTTTATTTTTGCCCTGTTTGAAGGGCTGAAAGAACAAATACAGTTTTATAAATCAGTTTGCAAGCAACTAAAAAAGAAAATCCACGTAAGCAGCGTCTTTAACTTTTACGGTTGAAACTAAAAGAAGTGTCGGTTATATCGACACTTCCGTGTTTTTGTGAGTTTTATTCAATTCACATTGAAGAAAATTTGTGACATTTCCGCATCCCTATCATGCTCAGTAAATTCATGCTATAATGGAGTTAAAACCGGAGTAAGAACCATGACCCAATTTATCAAATTGCGATGGAGCGGCTATCGAATACAACACATAGCCAGACATAACATTACTCCTGAAGAAGTTGAAGAAGTAATATTTTTTGACAAACAATGTTTTATTCAGAAACGTGAAAAGTCTAAGAAATATCCTGGAAGTAACTTATACGCTGTTTTTGGCTCAACACTGGAAGGAAGGCTATTAATGATCCTGTTATTAAATACATCTTCCGGTTATTATGTTCCTATCACTGCAAGGGATATGAATGATACCGAAAGGAAATATTATCAAAAAAGAAGAAGGAGGTAAGGCTCATGGAAAAGAAAAAGATACCCCTACCTAAGTTTAAATCTATTGATGAAATGGCTCATTTTTTCGATAACAATAGCCCCCTTGATGTTGAAGGCTTTGAAGAAGTTGATATCAAGTTTGCCAAAGCACCAAGCGATCGTGGGAGCAAGAAAGTTTGCGGGATAAAAAGGAAACGTTCCCTTCCAAGATAGTCTCTGCACTTCTATATGGCTAAGTCATTGACAAAATTTTTCCTGGTTTGCACGATTGCAAAAAGCGCGTAAAGCCTTCAATATCGGCGTTTTTCTCAGCTTCTCTCATTTCTCGAAGGTATTTTTCTGTTTTCGCTTTTAAATAGTCTTCCTTTTGTTGCATACCAATTTCTGGAATTATATAGTCGTTTTCTATAGCTTTTATAATAAAACCAGCTTTATTTTTTATTTTCGAATCAGCTTGAACATGTTTTACAATTTTGTTAATTTTTTCTTCATCATACCGCTTGACTATCTCTTTTGCTTTTTTGCTACTAAACCCCAATTTTTGTAATTCAATTAAAAGATTATTGTCTTTTTGCTCTATTTGCTCCATGAATTCTTGATTTTTTGATTCAACAACAACAGGGTTCACTCCGATGTCTGACGGTTGTTGTTGTTTTATTGTATCAGTATTATTGTTAGTATTATTTCTGTCAAGTTTTTTAACTTTTAGAAGTGAAGTATTTTGACTTTTAAAAGTCGAGTTTTTTGACTTTTGTGATTCCATCGGGCTTTGTGAAGGTTTGATATCTTCACTTTTAAAAGTTAAGTTTTTTGACTTTTGCGGCTCAGTCGGCGTTTGAGAAGCTTTAACTCCTTCATTTCCTTTTTTTGGGTCTTTTAGATAATTAAGCAGCAGATTTTGATTAAATATAAGCTTAAAATACCTCTTTTGCGGCACCCCGCGGTTTTGCTGCTTCAGCAGACCTTTTTTTTCGAGTTTTGCAATTGCTTTCGACTGCTGATATTTTGAAAGCGTAGTGCTTTGCTGTAAATCTTCGACAGTGACGTAAAAAAGTCCGTCTTTGGTCAACATTTTATTCTCTTCATAGTAGCTGTGTTTGCTAATGAGCTCTGAGTAGATTATTGCTTCATTTATCCCGATATTATGAGCCAAATTTTTGTTCACGATAATGCAGCCATCTGATCTTAGCAGTTCAAAAATAGTCCGCGGCATGGTTTTTCCTCCTTTTCCAAAAATAAAAAACTCCCGGCTGCTTTGCCGGGAGCAAAAAAATGCTCCTTGCTGTTTGCGCAAGGAGCTATGTATGTATGGTAATTTCCTTCTCCCAGTTATGTAATGTGTCGCTTGTGTCGCTTATGTTGTTTAAAGCAAAGCTTGTTTTACCGTCTTTTCCGGCATAGAGCAGCGGAATCGTAATCCGCCTGTTGGGGGTTCAAGTCCTCTTGCCGGCTCCAACGTTATAGCCCGCCATAAGTGCGGGCCTATTTCTTTGAAGCAAGGGGACGGTTCTTCTGCTTCATTTAGTGAAACAGATAGTAAAACAGAGAACCGTCAGACCGTGTGAAAACGTCCCCTTGGAACTCTTAAAAAAACACCAACAGGTGTCTCGTGAATGACGTTTTTCAAAAGTTTTCTCATTGAAAGAAACCGGCACCCTAGATTAATGCCGGTTTTTCTCTTTCTTTTAGCCGACGTAGCATTTCTCCTGGGCCAAGTATGTTTATTACTCGCCTAAAATTGTATGCAAGGTATGCCAAAGAAACCTCCGCTGTTACAGAGATTCTCCTTTTTGTTAAGAAATAGTAAGCTCCCCAGCTTCTTTTAATCGTACCGAAGGGATGTTCTACTATCATTTGACGGAGTTTATATTTGTCTTTGTTCAATTCTGTATTAAAGTCAATGGTATCCAGGAAATCCTGGTCAACATGTCGGAAGATGTACCTACCTTTTTTGCTCCTGGTGCAACGGGATTTCATATCGCAGTTTTTACAAGCATCATAATTAAAATAGTCGTATCCTACAATCTGGCCTTTTTTCTTCCTAGTTCTTCCTCTGGTCAGTTCCTGACCGGCGGGGCAAATATAAATATCTTTTTCTTTGTCATATTGGAATTTATCTGCATAAAAATCTCTATCACCGGTACCGTTAGCATATACTTGCTTTGAAACGTAAGGGGTGATATATTTTTTTACGCATTTTTTCAGGTCACGGGCATTGTAATAGCCTTTGTCTGCCAGTACTTCTAATGGCTTATTGCCAAAGAGTTTCTTTGCTCTTAATGCCATGTTATCAAGTTCGCCCAAATCATTTGGTTTCTGAGTTACCTTGAAATCAACGATAAGTTTTTCCTTGGCATCTACCGTGGTCTGGACATTATAGCTTACATCTACATTGTTATTGTTATTGCACATTAGTCTGGCGTCCGGGTCAGTGGTAGATATTTCATTTTGACCTGTTTCCTTAAGCTGTTTTTGGAGTTCTTCGTACTTTTCTTTGCGGTTTTTGAGTTCCTGTATTCTGTCTTTTATTTCCTGGGCACTGATTTTTCTGTCTGATGCTTCAAGGGCATCTCCTTGGTCAAGTTCATTCATATATTTGTCAATTTTGGCATCGATTTGCTTTAAAAGTCTATCCAGCTTCTTCTGGCTGTAGTTGTTTCTTTTGGCATTACAAGCACGGAATTTGGTACCCGTCAATAGCAACTAGTTCTTTACCAAACAGTTGCCATTCATCACATAGCCTGTTAAAGTCTCTGAACACCGCCTTTAATGCCTTTTTATTGTCTTTTCTAAAGTCAGCTATGGTTTTAAAGTCGGGTCTTAACTTCTTTAAGAGCCATATTACTTCAATGTTTCTTATGGCTTCATGTTCCAATCGGCGGGATGAGCGTATCCTGTTTAGATACCCATAAAGATAAAGCTTCAAAAGGTCTGCTGGGTTATATGGGGGTCTCCCTACAGCTGCAGGGTCTGCTTTTTTAAAACCGAGTTTCTGCAAGTCCAGCTGATCTACATAGGCATCTATTATGCGAACAGCATTGTCTTCATCGATGTAGTCGTCTATGCTTTCAGGAAATAAAATCATTTGGTTTCTGTCTTGACCTTGAATATACCCCATAAACCCACCCTTTCTATAGTATCCTTTAGTTAAATTATATCATTTTTGTGGATTTATGGAGAAAAAGTTGGGTTTTCACACAGTCTGCCGTCCCCTGTTTCCTCTGCCCCGAAAAATTTTCAATTGTCAGGGAACATTTTCCTTTTACCGGCGTCTTCTTAGTAAATGCAGCACAAAAACAAAAATCCAAGGGGGATTGTCAATGAAAAAGAAATGCCTTTTCCTTTTAATTGCCGCGGCGGTGCTCATGGCCGCTTCTTCCCTGGGTGCCGCCGCCCGTCCTTTTTCTGCAACTTCTGCGGCGGCTATTGAAGATCCGGATCTGCAAAATCCAACTGACCGCAAAACATTGGAAGACCTCCCAACGGTAGGTTCGCTGGAAAACCTGAAAAAGCTGCTGGAAGAAGCAGCACCTTTCTACGCAGTCATAGGGACCGACGAAATTAGCTTCGATGGCCTGGCGCGGGCAGTTGAAGACGCCAGCCAGGCGGCAGCAGGCGGAAAAGCAGCGCCCACGGAACCCGAGCCTCCCGGCGCTTGGGAAGACTTTTCCCGGACCAATATCCAAGTGCAGGGGGTGGACGAAGCAGATATCGTCAAGACGGACGGACAATACATTTATCAGGTCAACAGGGGGCGCATCGTTGTCGCCAGGGCTTATCCCCCCGGGGAGATGGCAATTTGCAGTACCCTTGAATTTGACGACGAGAACTTTACTCCCAGGGAGATTTATGTAGACGGGAAGTACTTGGTGGTTATCGGGGCTTCCAGCAAGGAAATCCCCTACACCAGAGAGCCTCTTATTTATGATAATGCCAAAATAAAAATTTACCCTCCTCCCTTCTACTACCACAACACAGTCAAAACAATCATTTACGACATCAGGGACCGCAAAAATATCAAAGAGCTGCGAGAGGTGGAACTGGAAGGGTACTACGCCTCTTCCCGCAAAATCGGCTCATCTCTGTACCTGGTCGCCAATAGGAACATAGATTACTACCATATCATGGAGGATGCGGGAAACCCGACACCTTCCTACCGCGACAGCGCTGCAGCGGATGAATTTACGAGCATAGATTTGGAAGATATCCGCTATTTTCCCGGTTTTACCAGGCCGAACTACCTCCTCGTTGCCGGCCTGAACCTGGATCGCCCTGACGAGCATGTCGAAGTGCGCACCTTTCTCGGTGCCGGAGAGAGCGTTTATGCCTCCGGGGAAAATCTGTACACAACTGTAACAGGATACGGCAAATCGGTGGCGAGAATTCCTGCTTACGATCCCAGCACCTATATTTATAAATTTGCCCTGGACAACGGCAAGATCAACTATGCCGCCAAAGGAAAGGTTCCCGGCACCGTTTTGAACCAGTTTTCCATGGATGAATATGACGGGCATTTTCGCATCGCCACCACCTCGGGAAATCCATGGGGCAGCGGAGAGGATACTTCCAGCAACAATCTTTTTATTCTGGACGGGAAGCTTAACTTGAAGGGTAAGCTTGAAGACATCGCCCCGGGGGAAAGAATCTATTCAGTGCGCTTTATGGGGAAGAAAGGGTACATGGTCACCTTCCGTACCGTGGACCCGCTTTTTGTCATCGATCTGGAAAATCCGGAAAAGCCCCGCGTTCTGGGAGCTTTAAAAATACCGGGATACAGCGATTACCTCCATCCTTATGATGAAAACCACATCATCGGCTTCGGCAAGGAAACCATGGAAATTGTACACAAAGACAGCAGGGGAAAAGTCATTAGCACAGGAGTAATCGATCTTGGTATAAAAATGGCCCTCTTCGACGTCAGCGATGTGCAAAAGCCCATGGAAAAATTTAAGGAAACAATCGGGGGCCGCGGCACTACCTCGGAACTCCTGCATAATCACAAGGCCCTGCTCTTCAGCAAAGAGAAAAATCTCCTGGCCTTCCCCGTTACTGTTATGGAAGCAACGGACAGCGCGGGAACAGTACCCGGTTACGGGCAGTTTTCCTTCCAGGGTGCGTACGTCTACAACCTGGATTTAAAGGATGGTTTTCAATTAAAAGGCAGAATTACGCATCTAACAAAGGACGACTATCTTAAAGCCGGCCACTACTCATTCGACGGCAGGAAACAGGTGCAAAGAATTCTTTATATTAAAGATGCCCTCTACACGCTATCCCAGGGAATCTTTAAGGCCTGCGACATTAACACCCTCAAGGAAATCAAATCCCTGCCGATTCCGTAAAAGAGATGCCGGGCGCACAGCAATCAGGGGGCGTTTTTTCTGCTTCTTTACAGAAGCCGGGAAAACGCCCTTTTGTTTTTTATACAGAGTCCCAACTACCCATGCTGCGGAACATTAAAAAGGCCCTTCCGGGAAAAGAGAGCCGGTTTAAGAGCGTTTGCAGCCGGCTATTGCGCATTTTATTTCCTAGTTAGTTATCCGTTTCATACATGCCGCTGTTCTTCATATAGTTGAAAATCCCTTCACCGTGCTCTTGTTCTTCTTTCTGAATATGGTTTAATACCTGGCGGATATTGCTGTCCCGGGTTTCAAAAATAGCCGTATCGTACGTATTGGAAATATATTTTTCCGTCATGAGCATATCGCTGCAGAGCCCGGCGTCATGGGAATTATTAGCCCCTTTAAGATTTTTCCCCAAAATTTGCTGTCCCTGGCCGCTATTTTGTGTCACCTGGGGAACATGGCCGGCAAGAATCTGGTTGATTGTCTCGAGGTGCTGTTGTTCTTGTTGTGCATAATTGCTGAAAAGCTGCTTTAAATTCGGATCCTGCGCCTGCTTGGCATAGGTATTATATTTGGCAACGCATACTTCCTCGTGTTTTTTTTGGTCCTGCAAAAGCATTGTTTCTTTCCGGCTTAGCTGTACAGTCATGCAAAAACATCCCTTCCTTTAATAGTTTTTATAAAAGTATTTTCCTACATCGGCTGTTTTTTATGCAGGGTAAAATTGAAAGAAACACAGCTAAAAAATGTACAAAAAACAGGAACTCCGGATAAACACACGTATTTTCGACTTTTTTTGGAAAAAGCCATAATATTTCTTGCTTTTCTTTTCCTCCTATGCTACAATTTGCAAAACATTGTATTTTTTGTTGCTTTTGGCGTTCAATGCGACAAAAACAAGAAGGGAGGCAGTAAGTATATTGCTTCAGGGGAAAACAGGAATTGTTTTCGGAGTAGCAAATCATCGCAGCCTGGCTTGGTTTATAACTAAAGCGCTCTCCAATGCGGGTGCAAAATTGGCAATAACATATCAGGATAAACGCTTTGAGCAAAAGTTGAAAAAGTTGGCGGAGGAAGAGCTCCCGGATCAACCGCTGGCATTGCTGTGCGATATTCGGGATGACGCCCAGATTGAAAATGTTTACCGGCAACTGCACGAATCCTATGGACGGCTGGATTTTATCGTTCACAGTATTGCCTTCGCCTCCAGGGAAGACCTTGAAGGTCAGTTTATCCAAACTTCACGGTCGGGTTTCCTGCTGTCCATGGAAATAAGTGTTTATTCGCTGTTGGCCGTCGTTCGCCCCGCTTTGCCCCTGATGGAAAAAGGAGGAAGCATTGTTACACTCAGTTACCTTGGCGGCCAGCGGGTCGTTCAGAACTATAATGTCATGGGCGTAGCCAAAGCAGCGCTGGAATCTTCTGTCCGTTATCTGGCAGCTGATCTTGGAGAAAAGAATATTCGCGTAAACGCTCTCTCGCCCGGACCCGTCAACACCCTTTCAGCACGCGGAATTAAAGGATTCACAGGTTTTTTAAAGCATATCCGCGAAAAAGCCCCAATGAGGCGAAACATTGAAGGAGAGGAAATAGGCAGCGCGGCCCTCTTTCTCTGCAGCGACCTTTCACGGGGGATTACAGGAGAAACGATCTACGTGGATGCGGGTTACCATATTATGGGCTCATAGATTATTCCCGCCTTAAAATGAAAGCAAAGATTAATTGCTAATTTATTCAGGAAATATTTCTTTTTCTCGAAAAAGAGGCAGGAAGTACCAGACTTTTGTTGAATAAATTCTTGAACTTAATGTCAAAGCCGGATTTAACGCTATTTTTTGGACAATCTATTCTTAGTAGGAAACTTCCAAACAATCTTATAGATAATTGCAGCCACAAATAATTTTTCCTATTTCGGGATAAAGTACTGTATAAATTACGGTTCCATGCCCGGACAGCTCTTTTTTACCGCATATATGTTCAAAAATATAACTTGAAAGGGGAATTAATATGGCAATAGGTAAAGCGGAACTTGCAAAGTCAATTTCTCAGAAAATAGGGGTTACGCAAAAGCAAGCTTCTGAATTTATCTCAGCCCTGGTAGAGACCATTGAGGAAAAGCTTATGGAAGGGGATAAAGTTCAACTGGTAGGTTTCGGCACTTTTATGGCCAGGAAAAGGGAAAGCAGGGAAGGAAGAAAACCGGGGACTGATGAAAAAATTATCATTCCCGCAAGAATTGTGCCTGTTTTTAAAGCCGGAAAAGTCTTTAAAGAAAAACTTAACGCTTAAATAACAGTTTAAATCAAGAAATAATTTTAAGCCGCACACCAAAAAGCAAAAATAGAGCTCTCTTCTTAAAGGGCGGAGCTCTATTTTTTCTGCCTTCGTATATTTTCCCATCCAACAGGGCAAACTTTTATGTAAATAACGAAGGATTTGGAGGGGAAAATATGGCGCCCACAATTCTGTCAGGTCTTCGCAGCATGAGGGAAGATTTGCTCCGCCAGCTGGTTTTGGCCAACAGAGCTGAGAAAGCAGAAATATTTGCCAAAATTTTTGAAGTTGAAGACCTCATTGACAGTGAAGAAAAATTGCTTAAGGAGTAAGGAAAAGAAATAGCACGAAATAGTCGGAATATTTTAGGGATTTAAGGAATTTGGCGGCCCCCATGAAGAAACCCGCCTGATTCCTTTTTTTATGGCAGCGGCAATCCCGATTGGAAGTTTTCCAGGTCTTCCCTGGTCAGTATGGAGAGAACCTCCAGGCCTTCCCTCTCCAGGTTTTCTCTCCCGCCCTCCTGACGGTCAACGATGACCAGAACTGTTTTGACCTGGTAGCCGGCTTCCCGAAGCACGCTGACAGCTTTCAGCACCGACCCGCCGGTAGTAAGCACATCATCCAGCACCAGCACCGGGGTTCCTTCCCCGGGGAAGGGGCCTTCAATCTGTTTGCCCGTCCCGTGTCCCTTGGGCTCAGAACGCACATAAAACGTATCAAAAAGACAGGCGTCGGGATCGCGTAAAAATTCCTCGTAACTTAATGCGCTTACAGCTGCCGCCAGCGGAACGGCCCCCATCACAGGTCCGCCGACGGCCTTTACAGACAGGTTCTCCCTGCGGATTAGCCCGAGTATGTAGCGGGCCAGCTTGTACGCCCCTTCCGCTGTCAGGGTAACCTGCCGGCAATCTACGTAAAAATCGCTTTCCCTTCCCGAAGCAAGGCGAACCCGGCGGCGCTGGTATGCTTTTTTGTAAACCAGCTCGAGAATCTCTTGTCTAAGCTGCTCCATTTTGCTCATCACCTTTCTTTTTTTCCCCGCTTCAAGCTCATCGTGCTAACATATTATCAGCCCCGGCCTCAAAAAACAAGCTGCTGATTTAGAAGTCTTTTTTCGACTTCCGGTTCCTGAATCCTGCTTTTTGCCTTTCCTTTTCCAACCTTTTTCGTTTATAATGTATAATATTGCAGCGCAAACAGCCGTTTGCAAAAGCCAACGAGGAGGGACAGAAAAATGAAAAGCTACAAGATCGCGGTTATACCTGGGGACGGCTCCGGGCCGGAAATGGTCCGGGAGGGTGTTAAAGTGCTGAAAGCTGCGGCTGAAAAATTTAAATTTCGCCTGGATTTTACGGAATTTGACTACGGAGGAGAGCGTTACCTGCAAAAAGGGGAAGTGCTCCCGGAGGGAGCCATAGAGGAGCTAAAACAATATCAGGCAATATTCCTGGGGGCCATCGGGCATCCCGAGGTTAAACCCGGCATCCTGGAAAAGGGAATCCTTCTTACGCTGCGGTTTGAACTGGACCAGTACATCAATCTGCGCCCGGTCAAGCTTTATCCGGGAATTGAAACCCCCATCAAAGACAAAGGCCCGGAGGATATTGACTTTGTTGTGGTAAGGGAAAACACTGAAGGCCTTTATGCCGGAAGCGGCGGTTTCCTGCGCAAAGGGACCCCCTATGAGGTTGCTGTTCAGGAATCAATCAATACCCGCATGGGAGTGGAGAGATGCCTGCGTTATGCCTTCGAGTATTGCCGGGAGCGCAACCGGAAGAAAAAGCTCACCCTCTGCGGGAAGACCAATGTCCTCACCTACGCATTCGACCTCTGGGAACGGGTTTTTCATGAAATTGGCGAAGAGTATCCCGATATTCAAAAAGATTATGCGCATGTGGATGCCATCTGCATGTGGATGGTCAAAAACCCGGAGCAATTTGACGTTATCGTCACGGATAATATGTTCGGAGATATCATCACCGATCTCGGGGCAATGATCCAGGGAGGAATGGGGATTGCCGCAGGGGGCAATATCAACCCTGCAGGAACCTCCATGTTCGAACCCATTGGCGGCTCGGCCCCCAAATATGCCGGCACCAACACTATCAACCCCCTGGCGTCAATCTGCGCCGGAGGGATGATGCTCGATCACCTGGGAGAA
>JGI24714J26587_10002206_pt1 | contig 13142 bp, 14 predicted proteins | sample BioPla4DNA2_FD_26587 | JGI IMG/M metagenome (IMG submission 26587)
CTTCGCAGTTCCTTAAGTCAATAAGAGACGCTTAAGGAAAATATATATCCAGAGGGAATACTTTTTTATTTTAAAACCCATAGTATCTTGACGCGATCTTTGATTTAAATTTCATTGACAGCAAAGCTACCCTTGTGCTAAAATAGCGTAGGTGGTTAAGTGCGCCGGCCACCGCCCGGGACGGGTTCAAAAAATTCATTACCTAGATTCCGGCGAGATGAAGGAGGAGATAAATATGTATGCAATTATTGAGACCGGCGGTAAACAATATCGTGTATCCGAAGGCGATGTAGTTCGGGTTGAAAAGCTACCGGGAGAAGTAGGAGAGTCGGTAGAATTCACCAAGGTACTTGCTGTTTNTAAAGACGGTCAGTTAAACGTCGGTAAGCCTTGGCTTGAAGGTTCAAAGGTGACGGCAAAGGTGCTGCAGCATGGTAAGGCCGACAAGATTATCGTCTTTAAGTACAAGCCTAAAAAGAATTACCGCAAGAAGCAGGGTCACCGTCAGCCTTTCACCGAAGTGCAAATTGAGAAAATAGAAGGATAATATGATACGGGTNAGGGCAAAGCGCCATCCACAGGGTGGTTATGAGTTATTAGAGATATCAGGCCATGCCAAGTACGCCGAATACGGTAAGGATATTGTCTGTGCAGGTGTTTCTGCACTTGCCGAAACAGCGGTATTGGGCGTAGAGCATGTGGCCTGTATAAAACCCATATTAAAAAAGAGACAAGGTTATTTTTTGTTGAAGCTGCCAGATGATGTAGAAGTTGAAGCATTAAAAAAGGCTGCGATTATTTTAGACACCATATTTTTAGGTCTAAGAGACATTTCCGAATCGTACCCGTCTAATGTGCGGATAGAGCTAATAGAGGAGGTGTAGTGGATGAATTTACAGCTTTTCGCTCAGAAAAAAGGTGGAGGNAGCTCTAAAAACGGTCGCGATAGTCAAGCCAAACGCCTCGGCGTTAAGAGGTTTGACGGTCAGTTTGTCAGCGCCGGCAGTATTATAGTTCGGCAGAGAGGCACCAGAGTATATCCGGGGCAAAATGTAGGAATGGGCGTTGATCATACACTCTTTGCGAAAATAGATGGCTATGTAAAGTTTGAACAGAAGGGTAAGAACAAAAAACTCGTAAGTGTTGTAGCAAACTAAGCTCCTCTTTTCAGGGAGCTTTTCTTTTTGCCGTCCAGTTGGAAAAAATTGTCTAGATTTCTTTTTTTGAGAAGGAATTCAGCAGAAGACATAGAATATATATACAAATATATACAAAACTAAAAAGTAAAATTCTTTTTACAATGCCAGGATTCTCTTATATTATTGAAATAAAGGAAGAGGTGGCCTTGAAGAGAAAAGTTTTGTTTTTTATCTTTTTAACTGGACAGGCAACTTTAACAGTATGGGCAATAATACTATCAACGCATATTTGGAAAATACACTTTATATTGATGGGGCTCTTTTTTTACGTGGCTAGCCTCATAATGTCTATAAATTTTGATTTAAATCATCATGCGACACTAAATGTAGTAAACAGGTTTATAAATGTTTCCCGGTCAATGAGACATGAATTTCGAAACCATTTGCAGGTATTATTTAGCATGATTCAGTTGAAAAAATACCAGGATGCTTTAAAATATATACAAGATGTGGTAAATAGTGATAATACTATCAATCACATTTTCAGCAATTTAAGCGATCCCTTGCTGATTTGCTGTTTGTTGGAGATTATTTACAGTTTTAGGCAAAAGGATATAGATATTACCGTGGAGGTCTTAGGTGCCCCACGCTTGCCTCAATTGTGGATTGTTAAAAGAAAAATGGGAAAATACATCTCGCAGTTTAACAAAATTCAAGGAAAAAAGGATGTTAAAATCATTTTAAAGAATTCTCAAGTTGAAGTTCTTTCTAATGCATTGGGGCAGAACATTATGCCTTAACACACATACCTTTTGCAAAAACCTTTCTGTGACTACTGGGCAAGGTTTATTTTTTATTTGCTAAATGGGAATCTATTAATAGTGAGAAAAAATTTAAGATGGGTGGTAGAAATGTTCATCGATAGAGCAAAGATTNATGTAAAAGGCGGAGATGGAGGCAACGGAGTGGTGGCTTTTCGAAGGGAGAAATATGTACCCCGCGGAGGTCCTAGCGGTGGTGATGGAGGCAAGGGAGCAGATGTGGTCCTCGTGGTGGACTCATCCTTGTCTACCTTGATAGATTTTAAATATAAGGTTCATTACAAAGGGAAAAGAGGAGAACACGGTCAAGGGTCCAACAGATTTGGCCGCAGTGCTGAAGATTTGGTCATTAAAGTTCCGCCGGGTACCGTTGTTAAAGATGCCGAAAGCGGAGAGATTTTGGCAGATTTAGTGGAAGATGGAGATAGATTTGTCGCTGCCAAAGGAGGCAGGGGCGGACGGGGCAATGCCCGATTCGTCTCTTCGGTTCACAGGGCGCCGGATTTTGCAGAAAAGGGTGAGCCGGGAGAGGAACGGTGGATCATCCTGGAACTAAAGTTAATAGCGGATNTTGGCCTGATAGGCTTTCCCAATGNCGGCAAATCCACGCTTCTTTCACGGATGACGGCAGCAAGGCCTAAAATAGCCGACTATCCCTTCACCACACTATCGCCGAACCTCGGCGTTGTAGAAACTGGCCATGGCAGTAGCTTTGTTTTGGCAGATATCCCCGGCCTCATTGAAGGCGCCCATGAAGGCCAAGGATTAGGCCATGAGTTTTTACGACATATTGAAAGGACGCGATTACTTGTACATGTACTGGATATGTCAGGTTTGGAAAGGGACCCGCTGGAGGCCTTTTTTGCAATAAATGATGAACTGGTAAAGTACAGCGACAAGCTTTTGGATAAACCCCAAATTGTGGCTGCCAACAAAATGGACTTGCCGGAAGCCAGAGAAAACTACCCAAGAGTTAAAGAGACGCTTGAAAGTGCAGGGTATGATGTAATACCGGTTTCGGGGGCAACTGGGGAGGGAATGAAAGAGCTTAAAAATCGCATAAGCGAAGCGCTTTCAAAGATACCGAAAACCATAGCTATAGAACAAGTTAAGCAATACGGAATTGAAGAGGAAGAACCTTTCAAGATAGAAAAGAGGGGCGACATTTACTATATTTCAGGCAAGAGGGTAGAGCGAATGGTGGCGATGACGGACCTTGACAATGATTCGGCAGTAAAGCGGCTGCAGCTTAGTTTCAAGCGGATGGGGATTGATGATGCATTAAAAGAGCAGGGCATAAATCCCGGCGACACAGTAGTTATTGGCGACTTTGAATTCTACTATGTGGAATAAACAAGCTTGAATCCAAAATCTTGTAATTGAAACTGCCTTGTCAATTATGATATAATTTTTTGTAATTTAAGGAGTGTAGAGGGAGGATTTTGTCTTGTCGAAAATTAAAAAGGTGGGTATTATGGGTGGGACTTTTGATCCCATTCACTTTGGCCATCTTGTTACTGCCGAGGCGGCCCGAACCCAGTTTCAGCTGGACAAGGTTATCTTTACACCGACCGGAAAGCCGCCCCATAAGAAAGGATATTCAGTGACGCCTGCGGAACATAGATATCTAATGACCATGCTTGCTATAAACGACAATCCGTTTTTCGAGATATCGAGAATGGAAATTGACAGGCCGGGTTTAACCTATACGGTGGATACATTAGAAAGCTTTTATAAGGAATTAGGAGAAGATGTAAAACTTTTTTTTATTAGCGGGGCCGATGCCGTTCTTGATATACTGACATGGAAAGACGTGGATAGGGTGTTAAGCTACTGTACTTTTATAGCGGCAACCAGGCCCGGTTATCCGATGGACAAGTTAAACGAAAAAATAAGTGAACTAAAAAGAATGTATGGTTGGGAAGTTTACCCAATGAAAGTTACCGGTATGGATATTTCTTCTACGGATATACGTAGAAGAGTTCGGGAAGGACTTTCGGTTAGATATTTGCTTCCAAAAAGCGTGGAAACATACATTCAAAAGAACAATCTGTATCGGTGAAAACCATGTTAGAAGAGATAATGCATAAGCTGAAAGCTAATCTTGATGAAGAAAGATTTAAGCATTCTTTGGGTGTTATGAAAACTGCTGTAAAATTAGCTAAACACCACAAAGCGGATATCAAAAAAGCTGAAATAGCAGGCCTTTTACATGATTGTGCAAAGTGCATGGACTCTGTCAGTCAGTTGAAAATAGCAGAAAATTTTGGTATACTTCAAGATGATATCATGAGACGGGAAAGAGCGATAATCCATGGTCCAGTAGGTGCCATCTTGGCTAAACGAGATTACGGCATAAGCGATGAGGAAATATTAAATGCCATAAGAATCCATACTACCGGCGATGTAAATATGAGCCTGTTGGAGAAAATAATTTTCCTTTCCGACCTAATCGAACCCGGAAGAGCTTTTCCGGGAGTTGATGAGCTAAGGGTAAAGGCCTTTAAAGATTTAGACGAGGCAATGGTTCATGCATTTGATATGACAATCATGCATGTGTTAAACAAGGGAAGTCTCTTGCATCCAAAGACGGTTTCAGCAAGGAATTATATTCTCATGGAAAAAGAGAGCGAGGGGAAGTCATGAAAAGGCCTTTAAAAATAGCCTTATTAATTTTGTTGTTTATTACAATTTCAATGGGAAGCGGATTTTACTATGTATTCCGGAGCCTAAATGACCCATTAGATCCAAGTATAGATCCAAATGTTTCTGATAGTACCGATGAGTATGTAAAAGGCGGCAAGCAAAATATATTAGTTCTAGGTATGGATGCTGGAACCATAGGGGCCAAGGAAGAATATAATCGCCATAGAACCGATACAATTATTGTAGTCAGTTTAGATAGAAAGAATAAGGATGTCAAAGTCCTATCCATCCCCAGGGATACCAGGGTTAAGATTGGGGGATATGGCATTCAGAAAATAAATGCTGCCATGGCTTTTGGAGGACCGGATCTTGCAGTTAAAACCGTCAAGGATTTTCTTGGTGTTCCCATACACAATTATGTGGCAATTAAACTTTCGAGCTTTAGGAACATAGTCGATGCCCTTGGTGGCGTTGAAATAGATGTAAAACAGCGGATGAAGTACAGTGACCCCGCTGGAGGCATATATATAGACTTATATCCCGGATTACAAGTGCTAGATGGCGACAAAGCTGAACAATTTGTGAGATTTAGGGAATATCCGGATGCCGATATAGGCCGCATAAGAGCACAGCAGCAGTTTATGGAGGCTCTGGTTAAGCAAGCTCTCAAACCAGCTACTATTTTGAAGATACCTAAAATTATCGAAGTAGTTCAAGAAAATGTGGAAACCGATCTGCAGCCTTTAGAGCTAGCCAGTCTTGCCAATTTTGCCAGGCAGATAAAACAGGAAGACATAAAAATGTACATGATTCCCGGTGAGGGGAAATACATTTCGGGAATAAGTTATTTTATTCCTTACCAAGAACAGATGAATGAGATGATAGATGAGGTCTTCTTTGATGATGGCAGCATCAAAGTTGCCGTTTTAAACGGCAACGGTCAGCAAGGTGTTGCCTCTAAGGTGGCAAGGGAGCTGGAATCCCTCGGCTTTAAGGTGGTAAGTATAGCAAATGCTGACAGCTTCGATTACGAAACTACAACAATAATATACCCCAGCGGCAAAAAAAGTGATGCTGAAAAGATTGCTGAGGTGCTCACCGAAGCCCGTATGGAGGAAGGAGCAGACGACAGCATTACCCTTCCTACAATTATCGTTGGAAAGGATGTAAATTAATTCATGGAGGGAAATGGATGACAAAAGACCCTAGAGAGTGCGCTCTTAAGGCGGCAAGCATTTTAGAAGATAAAAAGGGTCAGGACGTATTAGTGCTTGATATCAGGTCCATAGCCATTTTTGCTGATTATTTCGTGATAGCTACCGGCTTATCACCGATTCATGTTCAAGCTCTGGCCGATGAGGTAGAAGAGAAACTTACGGAAGAAGGCTATTTTCTCCGAAGTAAAGTAGGCTATAAAGAAGGCAAATGGGTTTTGCTGGATTTTAACGATGTAATAGTGCATATATTTACCGCTGCTGAAAGAGAATATTATATGTTGGAGAGACTCTGGGCAGATGCAACACCTATTAAGCTTTCCAATGTGTCTATTGACTCTTAAAAAAACTTAGAATATAATTAACAGGTCTATATAACAAGTTCATATGTTACAAAGGAGTAGTAAGGGTCGTATTGTTCTTTACAGAGAACCGGGCAAAGGTGAGAGCCGGAAGAGCAATTCCCTGAACTCGCCTTTAAATTGTGCTGACAAGCGTTAAAATGTTAGAGTCGGGCCTAATATAAATTCTTTAGGCCAATTAGGGTGGTACCGCGAGAAAGTTTCTCGTCCCTAACAGGGATTGGAAACTTTTTTTTAATATCTGAACCATGTAAATGGAGGAGGCAACCAAGTTGAAATACGATTTCAAAAATATTGAAAGCAAGTGGCAGAAAAAGTGGGAAGAAGAAGGAATATATAAAACATCGGAAGACTATGAAAAGCCTAAATTCTATTGCCTTGAAATGTTTCCTTACCCTTCCGGAAATCTTCACATGGGGCACATGCGCAATTATTCAATAGGCGATGTAATTGCGCGATTTAAAAGAATGAACGGTTATAACGTGCTTTATACTATGGGCTGGGATTCCTTCGGCCTGCCTGCGGAAAACGCAGCCATAAAGCACAATATTCATCCGTACAAGTGGACCTGGAGCAATATTGCAACTATGAGGTCACAGCTTAAACAGCTAGGTTTTAGTTATGACTGGGACAGGGAGGTAGCTACATGCCATCCTGAATATTATAAATGGACCCAGTGGTTCTTTCTCCTATTGTATAAAAGGGGCCTGGCTTACAGAAAGAAAGCTACCGTAAACTGGTGCCCATCCTGTTCAACGGTTTTGGCTAACGAGCAGGTAGTCGATGGCAAATGCGAGCGTTGCAAATCTGAAGTTACTAAAAAAGAGCTGGAGCAATGGTTTTTCAGAATTACGGACTACGCCGATGAGCTATTAGATGATTTGGAGAAGCTTCCCGGTTGGCCTGAAAAAGTTAAGACCATGCAGTACAACTGGATCGGGCGAAGCGAAGGTGTACAGTTTGCCTTTACCGAGGAAAAAACCGGAGAAAAGATAGAAGTGTTTACCACACGGCCGGACACGGTCTACGGCGTTTCATATATCGTTTTAGCTCCCGAACATCCTTTAGTGGACACTCTTTGTGCCGGAACTGAGTATGAAGAGCCGGTGAAGAGATTTAAAGACAAGATGGCCAGGTACAGTGAAATCGACAGAACTTCCACCGAAGCTGAAAAGGAAGGCATGTTTATTGGCGCTTATGCCATAAACCCCATGAATGATGACAAAGTTCCCATTTGGATAGCCAACTATGTATTAATGGGATACGGTACCGGTGCCGTAATGGGGGTTCCTGCCCATGACCAGCGGGACTTTGATTTTGCGAAAAAATACGATTTGCCCATAAAGGTTGTCATAACTCCCAAGGATAAAGTTTTGCAAGCTGAGGAAATGACCGAAGCTTATGTTGACGAGGGAATACTCATTAACTCAGACAGATTCAATGGCATAAATAGTCCTGATGCCATCACGGCAATAGGTCAATACATGAGTGATAAGGGCATTGGTGAGTTTAAGGTTAACTTTAAGCTCAGGGACTGGCTCATATCGAGACAGAGATATTGGGGCGCTCCAATTCCCATAGTCTACTGCGATAAGTGCGGCGTCGTTCCGATACCTGAAGAGGCCCTGCCGGTACTTTTGCCCGAAGATATAGAATTTAAGCCGCAGGGGACTTCGCCCCTTAAAGATTGTGCCGAGTTTGTAAACACAACTTGTCCTAAATGTAACGGTCCCGCTCGTAGAGAAACGGATACCATGGACACCTTTATGTGTTCTTCCTGGTATTTTTACAGATACACTGACCCTAGGAATCAAAATGCGCCCTTTGATGAAAAAAAGGTAGATTACTGGATGCCCGTGGACCAGTATATAGGTGGCGTTGAACACGCCATACTCCATCTGATGTATTCAAGGTTCTTCAACAAAGTCCTCAGAGATGCCGGTTTGGTAAAAGTGGACGAACCTTTTGAGAATCTACTTACTCAAGGGATGGTCTTAAAGGATGGGGCTAAGATGTCAAAGTCCCTTGGAAACACGGTTAGCCCCGAAGAAATAATCGCAAAGTACGGCGCAGATACTGCGAGGCTATTTATCCTCTTTGCCGCTCCGCCGGAAAGAGATTTGGAGTGGAGCGATCAGGGTGTCGAAGGATGTTTTAGGTTTATCCAGAGAGTGATAAGATTAGTAGATGACTTGTCCAATAAATTAAGCAATGCAAAAGATACAGGTTCAATGGACAGGGATGTGCGATTTATTACGCACAAGACCATAAAAAAAGCAACCGAAGACATCAGCGAAAGATTTAATTTCAATACTGCAATAAGTGCTATCATGGAAATGGTCAACGCTCTAAACGATTACAAGGACAGCGACATTTCCAAAGACGTACTAAAAGAAGCCCTGGAGAACCTCCTTCTGCTGCTGGCTCCTTTCGCACCTCACATAACCGAGGAAATGTGGCATAAGATCGGCCATGAAAGTAGCATCCACCTAATGCCATGGCCCAAATGTGATGAATCAGCCCTAGTAGTAGACGAAATAGAAATTGTCGTGCAGGTTAACGGCAAACTTCGAGACAAAATAAAAATTCCGGCCCAGGCCACAGATGAGGAAATGCAGGAGATGGCACTAAAGAGCGAAAGACTTATTCCGTTCTTAGAGGGCAAGAAAGTAGTTAAGGTAATTACGGTGCCGAAGAAATTGGTGAACATAGTGGCAAAATAGAGATTCCTGTGAGAGCATAGCTGTTGGCTGCAGTTATGCTCTTTTTTACGTGTCTTTTGGGATGCTTTTTCCAGGGCCAAGTATTGTTTTGATTAGTAAAGTGATGTAAAATTTTGATATAATACTGTTGCGAGTTTATTATAATACGTGGGAAAAGAGGTTGGAAAAATGCTAAAACTTGAATCCGTAGAGCTACATGTGGCTAACGGCAGTGAAGACATTTCAATACTAAAAGACATAAACCTAGAGTTGGAAGACAACAAGTTTTACGCTCTAACGGGCCCAAACGGCGGCGGCAAAACCTCGCTGGCCAAAGTGATTATGGGCATTTATAAGAATAATAGAGGAAAAATATTTTATAACGGGTCTGATATAACAAGCNTGAGCATTACCGAGAGGGCAAAGGCAGGCATCAGTTACGCCTTCCAAACTCCTCCTAGATTTAAGGGCATAAAGATAAAAGACATATTAAGGATTTCCGCCGACGAAAGCTCCNTTAGAGCAAGACTTAGAGCAGTAGGCCTGTGTCCCCAGGATTATCTCGATAGGGAATGTGATTCGAGTCTTTCCGGCGGTGAGATGAAGAGAATTGAGCTTGCCACTGTGCTTTCAAGGCCTTCAAAAGTTGTAATATATGATGAGCCGGAAGCAGGTGTGGATCTTTGGAGTTTTGAAAAACTTCTGCAGCTAATAAGAAAACATCATGAGAAAGGCAATGTAATAAGCATAGTTATAACGCACCATGAAAGGGTCTTATCCCTTGCAGATGAAATAATACTTTTGGCCGATGGGAAAATTGTGGATAGGGGCCCCTGTGATAAGATGCTGCCAATGATTCGGCCCGATTCAAGATGCTGCTGGCAANAAAACTGTGGAGGTAGTGAAGATGAAATTGAATGCTATTGAAACTGAACTATTAAAGCAAATCGCAGATTTACACAAAATACCTACTGGAGCAGTTAATATCAGAAAAAATGGAGAAGGTATCATTCGCCACTCTTCAGCTAACATTGAAGTTAAACCAAAATCGGACAAACCCGGCATAGAAATAATAGTTGCTCCGGGCACGAAAAACGAAGCTGTGCACATTCCAGTCATGATAACCATGTCAGGCGTCAAGGATGTTGTATACAACACGATAATAATCGGCGAAGGGGCCGATGTGACCGTGGTAGCCGGTTGCGGGATACACAATTCCGGCTCGGAAAAATCACAGCACGACGGTATCCATGATATCATAGTGAAAAAGGGTGCACGGATGCGTTATATAGAAAAGCACTANGGCCAGGGAGAGGGAAAAGGTGAAAAGGTCCTAAATCCCAAGACCCTGCTTACAATGGAAGAAAACTCCATTGTTGAAATGGAGCTTGTTCAGATTAAAGGAGTAGATAACACCGTAAGGGACACGAGGGCCAAGCTTGCAGAGAGGGCCAGCCTGCTTGTCACCGAGAGACTGCTTACCGATGGCAGTCAGTATGCTGTTTCTGATATGACCATCGAACTTGTCGGGAAAGATTCCAATGCCCAGATCATATCCAGGTCGGTAGCCAAAGATAACTCCAAGCAGATATTCCGCCCTGTAATCATAGCCTATGAGAAAAGTAAGGGCCATGTAGAATGTGATTCCATATTAATGGACCAGGGGAAAATAAGTTCCACCCCTGCCATCACAGCTGAACATCCCGATGCCCAGCTGACACACGAAGCCGCAATCGGTAGAATTGCCGAGGAACAGCTCTTAAAGCTGATGACCTTAGGTCTTACTGAAGAAGAAGCTGAAGACGTAATTCTTCGAGGTTTTTTGCAATGACAGCCAAATGTATTATGGTGCAGGGCACGGGGTCTTCTGTGGGAAAGAGCAGGCTAGTTACGGGCCTTTGTAGGGTTTTCAAGCAGGATGGTTTCAAAGTTGCACCATTTAAATCTCAAAATATGGCTTTAAATTCATATATAACTAAAGAGGGTCTGGAAATGGGTAGGGCACAGGCTACCCAGGCAGAGGCCTGCGGTATAGAGCCTTCCGTATTTATGAATCCCGTGCTATTAAAACCCTATACGGATACAAGCAGCCAGGTTGTAGTCAAGGGGAGGCCTTTTGGCAGTCTTTCGGCAATGGATTACCATGATTACAAGGTTAAACTATTGCATGTTGTGAAAGAGTGCTATGATGAACTAGCACGAGACAATGATATTATAGTAATAGAAGGTGCAGGGAGTCCCGCCGAGATAAACCTGAGGGAAAAAGACATAGTGAATATGGGAATGGCGGAATTGGTAGATGCTCCCGTTGTCCTGGTAGGAGATATCGATAGGGGCGGAGTTTTTGCTGCCCTAGCCGGGACACTGCTTTTGCTCTCTGAGGAAGAGAAAGCACGGGTGAAGGGAGTAATAATAAACAAGTTTCGAGGAGATTTAAAGCTCCTAGAGCCCGGCCTTGAAATGCTGGAAGACATAATAAAGCGACCGGTCATAGGAGTTGTCCCCTATACCGACATTTACATAGATGAAGAGGANTCCCCGGAGACGGAAAGATATAGGCTTTTGAAAAAGTATAAGGTCGAGAGCAACGAGTCACTCCAACAGAAGCCTTTACAAGTAAAAATTTTAAGCTTGCCCCGAATCACTAACTTTACAGATTTTGTGCCTTTAGCAGAGTTTGAGGGTGTCAAGATCTCATATGTATCGGTAGGGCCAATAGAAGATGCTGATTTGCTGATAATTCCCGGTTCTGAAAATCCTAAAGAAAGTATAGAGTTTATCAAATCAAGGGGCTGGGATAAAGATATTAACAGGCTTTATCATAAAGGTGCGGTGGTCCTTGGCATAGGAAGCAGCTTTGCACTGCTTGGCAAGACATTCAAAACTACTTCTTCGGATTCAACCATCGAGGGTTTAGGCCTCTTCGGTGTACATATTAAATTATTGCCGCAGGAGCCTACACGAGTGAAGGGAGAGGTTGCCTCTTCTTTGCCCGATTTTGCAAGTATATTAAGCAAGGCACAGCTGGAAGGCTATAGAATTTACTCCGGAGAGATAATTAAGGAGGATGAAGGAAACATAGAGTTTATAAAGTTCAAGAGCAAAGGCCACGTTGACTTTGATGGTCTTATATCACAAACAGGTCGAGTACTTGGTACCTTCATACATGGAATTTTTGACAATACTGATTTTACCCAGCAATTTATAAATTATTTGGTAAGTAAAAGGTTAAATGATAGTATCATTTTCGAAACTCACTCTTTTAATTTTAAAAACTATAAAGAAGCTGAATATGACCGCTGGGCTGATGTGGTGAGAAATAGCCTGGATATTGATATGCTCTACAGAATAATGGGGATAAAAGAATAGGGAGCCGGAGTGTGATAGAAATGTTTGATTTCAGTAAAAGAGAAAAAATACTATTAGGTCTTTTACTGCTATTGACCATTTCTACAGTATCAGTATCATATTACGCCTTTTTCAAGAAAGAACCAGATATAGCATTTAAACTTCAGGATGAACCGGCAGTTCCGGTAACAGCTCCAGCGTATGAGGCGGAGAAGATTGTCATCCATATAGCAGGCGCTGTAAAAAATCCCGGTGTCTATACATTAGAAGAAGGCCAGCGGGTAAAAGATGCCATAGAAATAGCAGGGGGCCCTCTTCCCGAGGCCGATCTTTTAAGACTTAATCTCGCTCAGAAAATACATGATGAAGACAAGCTCTATGTCCCCAAAATAGGGGAATCTCCTGAACAATCTGAGCAGGAAGATGAGCTCTATGGGTCTACTGTGGGTATCATCTCGAAAAACGACGGTAAAGTAAACATAAATACTGCAAATGAGACCGAACTTACAACTTTGCCGGGAATAGGCCCTGCAACCGCACAAAAAATTATAGACTACAGGACCACTAGCGGTCCATTTAAATCTATTGAAGAAATAAAAAACGTTTCCGGAATAGGCGACAAAAAATTCGAACAGCTCAAAGACAAGATAAAAGTAAAATGACCTGACAAGTGACAAGGGGACGTTTCGTCTGCCATATTTCTCAAATTTCTGACATCAGGGCGTTTCGTCTGTCATGTTTTCTTTTTGAAAAACAGTGGCTTATTGACACCAAAAGCTAATTGAAAATTATAACTTCATAAGCAACTGAAGCTTTCCTCCTGTTTCTTTCTTCTTTTGTCTCCAATAGTACAAAGGGTATATAACAAAACAGAGAATGTAACAATAGATGATCTGATAACGTATGGGAG
>JGI24714J26587_10002208_pt1 | contig 13135 bp, 12 predicted proteins | sample BioPla4DNA2_FD_26587 | JGI IMG/M metagenome (IMG submission 26587)
AAATTGGAGGTGTTATGATGAAAATTGTAGAAACACCTTGGGAAAGACTTTATAAGTTTGTTTTATTCATGTTTGGTATTCCACTTTTATTAATAGGAGCTATAATTTTGGCCATATATAGAAATTGGGCAATTATATTGATTGGTTCTATATGGATTATTTTTGCTGTGGGACTTAAAATAAAAAACGTTTACAATAAACATAGACTTGAAAGTTTGAAAAAAGAAGGCATCTGTTATGATGGAACAGTAGTAAAAATAATTCCTAAGCCCTGGGTTAGGATTGGAAGTTATGTAACAGCCCAAGTTGAATGCCTCTATAAAACTGAAAAAGGCGATGGCTTAGTTAGGAGTGGATATCATCTTCTATTGCCCTTTGATAGAAGAGAGGATTTATATGCAAAAATCTATCTTGATTCTAACAATTTAGAGAAGTACAGTATTGAACTTTTTAGGAAGGATACTGGAGTTTCAATTTAATCTAATAGAATTTAATAATAAAGGTATTTTATTATCCCTTAAACGTAAAGTTTAAGGAAGCATTGTTTATCTGGAAATAGTATTTCTATCCAATACACGACACATGTTGAAACTGTGGTANAGANACAAAAAGTATAATCTTNGAAATACGTTGTACAACTCTATCGAAGGGGTAGCCACAGATATACAAGTCCTGAAAAATAGTAGGTTTTACAAAATAAATGAAAGTTTGTCTANACTTATTTCACTTTATTATTTAACTTATTNNTGCTATACTTGCATTAAAATCTNAATAGAAATCATCACTAAAGTAAAAAGGTGATATTATGAAAAAAATAAATATTTTAGTTGTAGAAGATGATAATGATATAAATAATTTGTTATGTAATATTATAGAAAAAAGTGGATACACAGCACAAGCNGCTTATTCAGGAACTGAAGCAATGCTTTATATTGAAAAACAAGAGTGGGATATGGTACTTCTTGATTTGATGCTTCCAGGAATGACTGGCGAAGAGGTTCTTTCAAAGATTAGAGAAAATAGTTTGGTACCTGTAATTATTATTTCAGCTAAGGGAGAAGCCCAAACAAAGGTGAAAACCTTAAGGATAGGTGCAGATGATTATATTACCAAGCCCTTCGATATCGAAGAAGTTTCAGCAAGAATTGATTCTCTTTTAAGAAGATATAGGTATTCAAAAGGCTCTGAACAAAGGAAGATATTAACCCATAAGGACATCTGTCTTGATACGGAGTCAAAAATTGTTACAGTAAGTGGGGTTGAGGTCCCATTAACAGCCCGTGAATATGAAATATTATTGCTTTTGATGCAATCACCAAAAAAGATCTTTACTAAATCTAATATTTACGAAAGCATATGGGGAGATGATTTTTTAGGAGATGAAAATACCATTAATGTCCATATAAGTCATATAAGGAATAAATTATCAAAAATCAATCCAGAGGAAGAATATATTGAAACTATCTGGGGCATGGGATATAGATTAAAAAATTAAGGTTTTTTTAATAATTTATTAAGACTCTCTTATGAATTAATCATTATATTAAGGATATAACATAAGAGAGGTAGGTAGATTCAATGGGTGAATATGTATTAAGAACTAAAAGTATTTATAAAAAATATGGGAAAAGTCTTGCCCTTGACAATATAAATATTGAGATAAAAAAGGGCGAGATTTATGGATTTATTGGACAAAATGGTGCTGGAAAAACAACTCTACTTAGAGTAGTTACAGGTCTTACAATTCCCACTAAAGGAACTGTGGAATTATTTGGACAAAGTAGTGAGAAAGGATTAGTAAAATCTATTAAAAGAGTAGGGGCAGTAGTTGAAAGTCCTGCTTTATTTCCAAATATGTCAGCCTATGAAAACTTGGAGCTACATCGCTTACAAAAGGGAATTCCAGATAAAAAATGTATTGATAGGACCTTAAAATTAGTAGGACTAGAAAACACAGGAAGAAAGAAGGTAGTAAATTTTTCACTAGGTATGAAGCAAAGATTGGGTATTGCCATTGCACTTTTAAGCGATCCTGAATTTCTAATTCTTGATGAGCCTACAAATGGATTAGACCCTATGGGAATAGTTGAACTTCGACAACTTATAAAAAGGCTAAATAGAGAAAGAGAAATGACCGTTTTAATATCTAGCCATATATTAAGTGAACTACATCAACTTGCCACACGATATGGTATTATTCATAAAGGAAGGCTTTTAGAAGAGATTTCAGCATCAGAGCTAAATCAAAAATGTAGGCAGTATTTACGAATTAAGGTGGATAATCCTAGCAAGGGAGCTACTGTGTTGGAAGCTGAACTTAATTCAACAGATTTTGAAATTATGCCAGATGGAATCATAAAGTTATACAGCCATCTAAATGATATACAAAGGGTATCCTTAGCACTGACTAAGAACAATCTTATTATAGAACACTTTTCACAAGCAGGTGATGACTTGGAAAGTTATTTTGCAAAACTTGTGGGAGGTGTTAACAATGATTAATCTAATTAAGGCTGAATTATTNAAGTTAAAAAGGAATCGTACNTTTTGGGTTTTGATAGGAGTAGTAACATTNATATATGGNCTGGCTAACTATTTAGTTATAATAGATTGGTGGAAAATGTACAATACAGGCTTTTACAACATAGGATTAAAAGAGTACAATGCCATGGAAATGATTAAGTTACCATTGATTTTTAATTTAATTATAAGTACTTTGGCTGGTTTTTTTATTAATATAGACTATACTACAGGAACCATTAAAAATCAGATCTTAAGTGGAAATGAAAGAAGCCNTATTTATTTAGCAAAGTTAATTGTTTTTTCCTTAGGCTCAGTAATTACTGCTGTAATATTGCCATTAATGACAGTTGTACTTGAAACTATTTTTTTAGGCCATGGTGATATTTATACTAGTGAAACAGTTATGTATTTATTAAGGGCTTTTAGTTTATATACTCTGATTATAATTGCTTATTCATCAATTATAATGTTGATAGCTTCTATAACCAAAGAAAGTGGAAAGACTATTATTGTTACTATTATTATGACTATTATATTATTTATAATCGATAAGGCTTTAATCTTTAAATATGAAATAGTTAGAACCATATATGAAAATACTATATTCTTTCAAATTTATCAAGCATTCAATTCTTCCATTACATCCNATGAAATTGGGAAGAATATTTTAATTTCCTTAGCAACATTTANTGTTATATCTTTTTGTGGTAGTAGGATTTTTAAAAAACAAGAAATCAAATAATATGAAAGTGGGTGAGAAAAATACTATATATAATAATTATATTAAGCTTATTATTGATGGTTTTTCTTACCCAATTATTATTTATAAAAAAACAACTTAAAAATATAACAGAGCAATTGAAAAATTATAATATGAGAAAAACTGATAAGAAAATAGACATAACATTGCTAAATAGGGATATAGAAAGTATTGCTAGTGAAATTAATAATTTAATTGATTTGCATATACAATCAAATACAGAGAAAAAATCTGCTGAAAGACAGCTAAAACAGGCTATAGCAAATATGTCCCATGATCTAAGAACACCCTTAACATCTATTTTAGGATATATTCAACTTATGGAAGATGATGGGATTTCAGATGAAGAGAGGAAGCAATATTTAAAAATTGCTAAGGACAGAACAAAGAGGTTACAGACTTTACTAAATGANTTTTTTGAACTTTCTGTTATTGAATCTGTTGATTATAGTTTGAAATTAGAAAATTTAAATATAAAAAGTATTGTCGAAGAAACTATTATAAATCTATACGATAAATTTAATGAAAAACAAATAGTGCCAAATATTCAAATGCCTAAAGAAAAAGTTAGTATTAATGCAGATGAATCAGCTACAAAAAGGGTTATAGAAAATCTTGTCTCTAATGCTATAAAATATTCATATAGAAATATAGCTATAATACTTGAAAAGTCGAAAACAACTGTAGATTTAACTATAAGCAATGATGCGGAAAAATTAACAGAGAAGGATGTTGAATTATTTTTTGATAGATTTTATATGGCAGATCAAACTCGGTCAGGTAAAGGGACAGGATTAGGCCTATCTATTGCAAAGAGTTTAATGGATAAAATGAATGGAAAGCTTTCTGCTGAATTAAAGGATGAATACTTATATATGAAGTGCAGTTGGCCACTGACGGATAATAAATAAGCCTATTCCAATAGAAATAAGCTTACTTATTAAGGCAATAATTAGGCAAGAAGACTATTATACTTTAATATCTAAGCAAATAGTACAGGAACTTGGCTTGTCAAGAGATTCAGTTAGGGGTTACTGTAAAAGAAATGGATTAGACAGAAATAGTAAGCTTACTAAATCTAAGGGAGTGACACAATATGAGATCTGAAAAAAACTCCACACTCAGGAGTGATGAAGAACTTCAAAGCCTTACGGTGGGTGAACTAAAAGCTCACAATGCACCGATTACTATTATGGAATATGATCCTACTTGGCCTGAACTGTTTGAACGAGAAGCTAAAAGGCTTGGTTCATTACTAGGTAGCAAAGCTTTGCAAATTGAACATGTTGGCTCAACTTCAGTACCAGGACTGTGTGCAAAACCCATAATAGATATATTGCTGGTTGTGGAAGATTCAGCTGATGAGTCATCCTATATTCCACAATTGGAGGCCGCTGGTTATATACTAAGAATTCGAGAACCAGAATGGTTTGAGCACCGTATGTTTAAAGGGCCTGATACAGATATCAACCTACACGTATTTAGTATAGGTGCATCTGAGATTGATAGAATGCTTCGCTTTCGTGATTGGTTGAGATCTAATAAAGCCGACAGAGATAAATATGCACAAGTTAAGCAAAGTTTGGCAAAAAATAATTGGCGACATGTTCAGCACTATGCAGATGCCAAGACATCCATAATAAAGGAAATTATGGAGAGGGCAAATAAATGCTATAAATAGAAGTATAAGAAATATAATTTGCATTTGTAACCAGCTGTAAAAAGAAGGGAATCCTATTCATAGTTGTGATTTTTTAATAATTTTTTTATGAATAGAATTTTTTCATTAAGAAAATAACTATTAAAAATCATAAAAAATGAGAATACTCTCATATGAGAATATTCTCATTTTTTATATATTATAGTATAACAAAAACATGAGAGGCTTCTCGTATTATTAGGGAGGAGGTGCAGGTTATGCCAAAGAAAACCTTCTATAATTTAAATGAAGAAAAGAGGCAGAAAATATTTAAGGCGGNTGTTCGAGAATTTGCAACCCGTAAATTCAGTGAAGCATCTCTTAATCAAATTGTCAAAGCTGCCAAAATACCATGGGGTAGCTTCTATCAATACTTTGATGNTAAAGAAGATCTTTATCTCTATGTTATTGAGGAAATTTCAAAATACAAATGGGATGCCCTGAAACAAGTGGGTGTAGAAGATGTAGATGGAGACTTCTTCGACACAATTAAGGAAAAAATTATGGCATTTATTGAATTAGGAAAATATAATCCAGACTATGCACAGATTGCTATATTTCAAGAAATGGATGACAGTGAATTTATTAGAAAGCTTCGTGGTGATTCTACCAAGCATTGGAAACAAATAATTGAACGTGATAAGAAACGAGGAGTAATAAAACCAGAAATAGATGCAGATGTAATGATAGATATGTTTTACAATTTTGTTTTAATGAATTTTTACAAGGTTGGTCTGGATGAAGATAAATTTATGACAAGATTGGATATAGCCATTAAAATTATGCGGGAGGGAGTAATCGTGGATAAATAATTTCCTTTACAAGTAATTTAATTTTAGGAGGGATGACGGGTAGGATAATACATTGTTGACCTAAAAGACAATAGAGCCTGTGAACTGTCTTTATCTGGAGGGAAAGGTGCTAATTTGGCTAAGCTTAGCAGTATCCCAGGTATTCCTGTTCCAGATGGATTCATTGTTAGTGCTCAAGCTTATAGGGATTTTGTTTTATCCTTGCCTGAAGTAAAAAAATTGCTTTACCTGATAAAAGAAGTTACAGCAGATCAGACTGAAAACATATTGCAGCTAAGCAAACGAATAAGACAAGAAATTGAAAAGATTAACTTTCCTATTGAGATTATGGAAGAAATCAGTAAAGCACTAATAAAGCATGGAAATACGATTCCATATGCGGTGCGCTCCAGTGCTACCGCTGAGGATTTACCCGGAGCTTCCTTTGCTTGATAGCAAGATACATTTTTAAATGTGACGGGTATTGAAAAAATCTGTAATTCCATTATCAAATGTTGGGCTTCACTCTTTAATGAACGGGCAGTTGCTTACCGTATCAAAAATGGATTTCCTCATGAAAAAGTTACAATGGCAGTGGTTGTACAAAAATGGTTAATTCAAAAGTATCTGGATCTGTTTACCGCCGACCCAATGACTTCAGACCGTTTTACAACTGTTATTGAGGCTGTCAAAGGTTTAGGTGAGGATTTAATATTAGGGCGAAAAAATCCCTTTGTTTGGAAACTACGCCAAGGTAAATTACAAAAAGTAAGTGATGGTGAAGACGATTTACCACTTGAAGAAAAGCATATATTGGAGTTGGCAGAGTTAGGTAATCGTATTGAAGAAGCTTTCGGTTGTGAGCAAGATATAGAATGGTTTTTAATAGAAATGTTTTTTCCATCGTTCAAACTAGGCCCATTACTACCGTGTACCCTTTTAGGATTATCCATGCTGAAAAAATCAGGATTTTATAGTTTTTTTGAACTAGGTGGACGAATGTATGCAGATATCACATATGATTTTGGAACTATAAAAGGACGCAGGGCTCATTTGTCGGAAACTAGGATTAAGGATCCACTGATGCATAATACCTTGAAAGACATAATTAAAAGAAAGGAATATATAAAGAATATACCAAAAGGACCTAGCAATGCCATTGCTCTTGAAGGCAGATGGGCCATTATTTGGCAGGCTATAAGTAGCTATTTACGTGGGGATGAAACTGAGATTGACGCCTATGTCCAAAGACAAAAATCTGCTATAGAAAGGGTGAAGAGTAAACTGGAGGGGCTTTCTGGGGTGGAAGCCTTGCAGTTTATACTGGATGATCAGAAAAATATGCGTATCACAATCAGTGACCCAGCAGGGGCAGGGACCATTCTTACAGCAATGATATTGATTTCAGTTACNTTTTTAATATCGTTACCAAAAATGCATGATATTTAAATAAAGTTTTTAGAATTAATGCATCCCGCTTTGAAGGAAGGGGGATTTTTACTATTATCCTTTGTGTGAGTAGATATTAATATGGGTAAACAAAAAACACATAAAGAAGAGGATATGGAATTATANGGGAGTATCATATATAGTAAAATTAGCGAATATAGTGGGAGGTTGGATCATGAATATTAAGTTTTTTGGAGCTGCNAAAATAGTAANAGGTTCAAATTATCTTTTGCAAACTAATAAATATAATATACTAATAGACTGTGGTATGTTTCAAGGTAATAAGGAAACTGAAAGTCTAAATTATGAAGATTTTCCCTATGACCCAAAGGAGATTGATTTTTTATTCTTAACCCATGCCCATATAGATCACAGTGGTAGGATACCAAAACTAGTAAAGGAAGGCTTTAGGGGTCGTATAATTACAACTAGTCCTACCTACGATCTTTGTAAAATAATGTTAATAGATAGTGCTAAAATACAGGAAGCAGATGTGGAGTGGGAAAATAGAAAGAGACAAAGAGCAGGTAAAGAACTTATAGAGCCACTATATACAATGGAAGATGCAGAATATAGCTTAAGATATTTTGAACCCTACTTTTACAACCAAAGGATAAAAATAAATGATAATATACAAATTAGATTCAGGGATGCAGGCCATATATTAGGCTCCAGCATACTGGAAATGTGGATTAAGGAGGATGGTGAAGAGATTAAAATAGTCTTTTCTGGAGACCTAGGCATGCCCAATAGGCCTATAATTAGGGATCCAGAGTTTATAGAAGAAGCCGATTATCTGATTATAGAATCTACCTATGGAGATACTGTACATGAAAACATTGAGGAAAGTACAGAAAAGCTGATAGATATAATAAACAAAACTGTACTTAAGGGAGGAACAGTTATCATTCCTTCTTTTGCAGTAGGCAGGACTCAAGAACTTATATATTATCTTAATAAATATTATGAGCAAAATCCTAGTCTAGAAGAATATATGAAAATTCCCATTTATGTGGACAGCCCAATGGCAGTAGAAGCTACCGAGGCTTTTAAAAGAAATTCTGGTAGCTTTGATGATGAGGCAAGGGAACTTGTGCTTAGTGGTGACAATCCCTTTGAATTTGGAAACTTAAGATATGTTAAGAGCCAGGAAGAATCCATGGCCTTAAACAAATATAAGTTTCCTAAGGTCATAATCTCATCTAGTGGAATGGCAACAGCAGGTAGGATCAGACACCATTTAAAGCACAACCTTTGGGATGAGAAAAATTCCCTGGTATTTGTAGGCTATCAGGCAGAAGGAACCTTAGGCAGGATTCTATTGGATGGGAAAAAAAGGGTGAATATTTTAGGTGAAGAAATAAAGGTTAAGGCAGAAATCTATGACTTAAAGGGATTTTCAGGCCATGCAGACCAACCTACCTTACTAAGATGGATAGGAAGGTTTAGGAAAAAACCTAAAAAGATATTTATAGTTCATGGAGAAGAAGGACCTGCCACAGCCTTATCAGATCAAATCAAAAGGTTATATGGCATAGAAACCATAATACCAAACTTAGGAGATAGCTTTAATATAGAAAAGTCCGAAGTAGAATTAACTAGCCAGGGGCAAATCTTGCCATCAATGCTTAAGGCTGATATAGAGAAAGAATTAGAAGCAGCATATAATCAATTTGAAGCCCTAATAGAGAAGACAGATGTTATATTGGATGAAGAAATATTATCTAAAAAATATGATGAAATCAAAAATCAATTAATAGGCTTACAGCACATTTTAATGGATTTAAATATGGCTATAGGCAAATAAAACTTGAACTGCTTTTAAAGTAAAACAGAAAAAATACCCTTGGCATATAACCAAGGGTATTGAATTTGTTTCCTGTAATAAAATATATGGGTATAAATTATATGGGGAGGGATAAGGCATGAATATTGTAGACTATGTTGAAAGAAAGATGGAAGATTTTAAAAGTTCCAAGTTTAATCCGGTAGATAGCTTGGTTTTATCTCAATTTGCTTATCTTAATTTTAACAATATAGTACCTGGGCTTACAGATGATAAAACTCCTGTAAGAATTGGAGATCTATTAAAGGCAGAGTATATCCCACATATGTTGAATAATACATGGGATCCAGAAAGTAATCGCAGGTTTTTGATTGCTATGGGGATGAGTCCAAGATTCAGGGACATTAAAATGTGTTGTTATTCAGATAGCGTTAATATAGATGATGAGAAGCAATTTGCAGCTATAACCTATCTGCTTGATGATAAGACCGCTTATATTGCCTATCGGGGTACAGACATGACTATTGTCGGCTGGAAGGAAGATTTTAATATGGCCTTTATCTCTCCCATACCTTCACAGCTGGANGGCCTTTCATACTTGAATGCTGTGGCTGAACGCTTTTCACATAAGCTAATGGTGGGAGGGCATTCTAAGGGAGGAAATATTGCAGTTTTTTCTGCCATGGAGTGCCATCCAGCAGTTCAAGACAGAATTATAACAGTTTATAGCCATGATGGTCCTGGTTTTAAGGAAGAGGTATTTTCAAGTGAAAAATATAAAAAGATTAAGGGAAGGATACATAAAACTTTGCCTCAATCNTCTTTAGTAGGAATGCTACTTCATCATCAGGAAGATTATTATGTAGTAAAAAGTAAGGAATTTTGGATAATGCAGCATAATCCCTTTTCATGGGTAATTGATAAAGATGATTTTGAGTATGTAGAGGATATTACTGGAGGGGCAAAACATGTCAACATGGTAATTAATCAGTGGCTTTCGTCATTGGATGATGAAAAAAGGGAACTATTTGTGAGTACCCTTTTTGGTGTTTTTGAATCCATGGGTGTAGTTAATTTCAGTGATTTTACTGAAGATTGGCGTAAGAAGGCAGTTATAGCCATGAAAACCATAAAGGGTATAGACTCAGAAACCAAGGCCTTTGTTTTTGAAACTATAAAATCCCTCCTATCAATGTATTTAAAAACCTCGCCATTTAGACCAAAGTTAAAATTAAAAGCAGATTCCAGGCCTGATGCAGAAAATTAAGATAACCATCCCTGTGGTTTACTGAGAACTGAGGTGAGAAGGAATGGATCTGAAAGAGCTTGAAAGATACTTTCGTTTATTGAATCGTTCTTTCTTTGTGGAAGGCATTATGAAAAAGTATGCAGATCTAGACGAGCCCTTGCCTATAGGTTTTGGACAAACAATCTCCCAGCCAAGTCTTGTACTGTACATGACCAGGCTTCTGGCACCTGAAAAGGATAGTAAGGTTTTGGAGATTGGGACAGGTTCAGGCTATCAGACAGCCATTCTTGCAAAAATGTCTGCCAAGGTTTATACAGTTGAAAGGATTGAAGAATTAATGAAAAAGGCTAAAAAGAGGCTGGAGGAATTGGGTTTTTCAAATATTTATTTTAAGGTTGGGGACGGGAGCAAGGGATGGCAAGAATATGCCCCCTATGACAGGATTATGGTAACTGCAGCAGCAGGTGTCTTGCCTGATAAGTTAGTTGAACAACTGGCAAATGGAGGCAGGATGGTTATTCCAATAGGGCCACGCCATTTACAGGAACTTAAACTTATTACCAAGGAAGACCATGGGCAAATTAAAATGGAAACATTTGGAAAGGTTCGATTTGTAGAACTAAAAGGGGAGTATGGTTGGTCTGGGAAAGATTAATTAGTATAAGCCTTTACAGGAAACTCATAGTATGTGATTCTATTATTTCAATATAATTAATACATATTATATTGTAATAAAGTAGGATCAATAGCATATCAACATACTAAGGAACCTTTATTGAACCTATTAAGATTTAGTCATAATGATTTCATAATGAACAATCAAATAGGAAGAGAGCAATTCTCTGGTGCATATTACAAGAGATATCTGCTTCAATAGCTTTATACTTTGGGGGACAATCATGAATTAAACTGTTGCTAAAATGGAAGTCTTTATATCTGCAGTTTCAAAGAATATTTTATAAAACAATGATGAAATTGTAGGAAGCATATCATTTTGTGGTAAAATATATAAAGGAGGTGGAGCTATGAAAAAGTTTAAAATTGCAGAGGGANTATATATGTTTACNATGAATGTTGAGGACATATTATTTGAGGGAATTTGGGAGATTGCAAATGGAGTTACGCTTAATTCCTATATTGTACAGGGGGACAAGACTGCCATAATTGATGGTGTAATTGGCTGGGATGGGGTACCTGAAACCCTTTACAAAAACTTGGAGGAAATAGGCATTGATCCACAAGACATTGATTATTTAATTGTCAATCACATGGAACCCGATCATTCTGGCTGGATTGAAAACTTTAGAAAAGTTAAAGATGATTTTACAGTAATATGCACTGATAGGGCTGCTAAGATGGTTTCTTCCTTTTATGGTGAAGACAAGATAAGAGTTGTTAAGGAAGGAGACACCTTAGATCTTGGGAAGGGGAAGGTACTAAGCTTCTATCCAGTTCCAAATGTTCACTGGCCAGAGACCATGTATACCTATGAACATGATACAAAAACTCTATTCTCCTGTGATATGTTTGGAGTATTTGGAAGGATGGAGGAACATTGCTTTGATGATGAACTGACATCTGAAGAAATTGAATTTTTTGAATTTGAAGGCATCAGGTATTATTCTAATGTAATGACAACCTTTACATCAAGTATAAGAAAGGCAATTGAGAAAGCAAAAACATTGGAAATTAACATCATAGCTCCTGGACATGGTCCGGTTTACAGAAAAAATCCCCAAAAAATAATAGATGATTATTACAGGTTTTCCCTATATGCTGAAGGGGCAGGCAAGAACGAAGTTACTATATTATGGGGATCCATGTATGGAATGACTGCCAGGGCAGTTGATTTTGTTGAAGGCATACTTCAAAGAGAAGGGGTTAAATACAACAAGCTAGAAATGCCTTTAGAAAGTGATAGTGAAATGATTGCCACTGTTTTTAAATCTGCAGGCATAATTATTGCAGCACCTACTTATGAATACAAGCTATTTCCACCTGTTGCAGCAGCTTTAAATGAGATTGGCAGAAAGAGGATTACAAACAAGCTAGCATTCAGATTTGGATCATATGGATGGTCTGGTGGAGCAGAAAGGGAGCTTCATGAAATAATGGAAAGAAATAAAATGAAGTGGGATTTTATTGAGTCTGTGGAGTTTGAAGGAGCTCCAAAGGAAGAAGACCTTAAAAAAATAGAAGCTGGGGTATTAGAGCTTATAGAAAAGATGAAGGAGAAGGTAGTAGAGGAGATAACTGAAGAAGCAGTAGAATAATTCTATTTAGCGCCAGTTAGGACTTATAGTAAATATCCTAACTGGCCCTTCTTATTATGTACCATTTTATAATTTCAACAAATCTTTAGCATTTTCCCCACATACAAGGGCCTGCTCCATGTCATTTAAACCTGAGATAGCAATCTCCTTAAGGTATCTTTTCATAGGTATTAATGGGTAGTCACTCCCAAACAATACTTTATCCAAAATCCCTATNTCTTTAGCTACTTTATATATTTTTTTATCATACAAGAAAGGTGATGCTGCTGTATCATAATATACATTTTTATTTTGCCTTCGTATCTCTGGCATTAATTCATAAAAGAGTAGGCCACCGCCCCAATGGGCAAGTATGATTTTAAGGTCTGGATAGTTTTGTGCAAATATACTTGCTTCTACGGCAGTAGTGTTGGTCTTCCCACTATAATAATGTCCTACAGCCTCATTGGTATGGATCATGACAGGTAAATCCCTTTCTATGCAATAATTACATAAAGATGACATTTGCTTTGTATCTGTGATATCAAATTCTTGCCCATAAGGAAACAGTTCTCCAACCCCCTTTAAGCCTAAATACATACACCTGTCTATTTCCTTTTCCATTT
>JGI24714J26587_10002213_pt1 | contig 13111 bp, 6 predicted proteins | sample BioPla4DNA2_FD_26587 | JGI IMG/M metagenome (IMG submission 26587)
GGTGTAGGCGGAAACAAATTCGAACCTACAAACCCGGCTTCAGCACAGATGATCTACAAGGTACTGCTGGAAGCTCTCGGATACAAGCAGGACGAAGACTTTGAGTGGGCAGAGACCCTTGATTTTGCAGCAGAAAAGGGACTGTCTGCGATCGCTGACGTAGCTGAGCTGACAAACGCTGACATGGCAGTAGCTATCGTTGAAGCTCTCGGCGCTACAGTTAAGGACAGCGACGCTACCCTGGCAGAGAAGCTGGTAGCTGACGGCATCATCGACGAAGAAGCTGCAGCAGAGCTTGGTCTTGTTGAGCTGGCTCCTGCAACTCTCGAAGTTGTCAGCGTAACAGCTATCAACGCTAAGCAGGTATCCGTAGTATTCAACAAAGATATGAACAAGGATACTTTGACAGCTACTAACTTCGAAATTTATGACAACGGATCAACCAAGCTTGCTGCAACTCCTGCACTGCAGAGTGACAACAAGACTGTTATCCTGACAATCGATGGAAACAACAAGCTGACCAATGCATCCACTGCAAAGGTTGTTGTTAAGAAGGATGTCAAAGCTGCTGACGATACAGCTCTGAGCGCTGATTATACCAATGATTCAGTTACAGTTCAGGATACAGTAATGCCTGCAATCGAAAAGATTGAGACTGCTGGCCTGAAAACTCTGAAGATTTACTTCACAGAGCCTGTATGGGATGGTGTTGGCGATGATATAGCTACAAATCAGATCACCATCAAGAGCGGTATCTACACTTATGTTGTAACAGGTATCAAAGCTAACTATGCTGAAAAGTCACTGACAGTAACAGTTGGTACAAACCTTATTGAAGGTAACCTTGAAATAACTGTTAATGCTCAGGGAATGGCTGACAGCGGTGCTATAAGAGACTTCGCAGGTCTCGTAGCTCTGAAGACAGTTACCAACTACACCTTTGCTCCTGACAACACAGTAGCAACAGTTACACTCGACAGTGTAAACAAGGCTACTAAGACAGCAAAGGTTAAATTCTCCAAGATGGTTTACGGTAATGGTGTTAAACTGTATCACTCTGTAAGCGGTTCAGATGCTTATGGTACTGCTGCAGTTACCAAGACCATAGACAATGCAGCAACTGAATGGGAATTTGTATTCACAAATGACCTGCCGTCAGGAACATTGACATTCTACCTTGTAAATGATCCTAACAATGCATCAAATCAGTTGACTGACCTCTATGGCGTAAAGGTTCCTAACCAGACCTTCACTTACACTGTAGTTGCTGATACAACTCCGCCGACAGTATCCGAAGTTAAGGTCAACACCAATACTTCATTCGATATAGTCTTCAGCGAAGAAGTAAACGCTACAGAAGCTGCTAAAGCTGACAATTACGAAATCCTGAAGGCAGACGGTTCAAAGGTATCCTTCTCAGTATCAAGAATTGATACTAAGACGGTTCGCCTGAGTGCAGCTCTTGAAGATTCTGCAACATACACGATCAATGTTAAGGCTATGAAGGACGTTGCAGGCAATGCTATGGAATCTGCTTACAGCGTACAGAAGACTATCGGTGACAATACTGCTCCGACAGTATCCGATAAGTATCTCGTTGGTTCCGATACGATCTACATCGTTTATTCTGAAGCAATGAACGATTCAGATATCGGAAACAAGGCTAACTACCTTGTAGCAAAGAGTGACGCGGTTCCGGCATACGCACCTCTTGGCGATAACGATACTGTTACTGTAGTATCCAACAAGAAAGTTAAGATAACCATCAAGGATGGCGGCCTCGTAGCAGGTGAGACCGATGTCATGATTGGTCCTGTAAAGGATCTGGCTGGCAAACGTCTCAATGGTGATGCTACATTCCAGACTGAAATAAGCAACATTCCTGCATCAACGCTTGGCATCGATGGTGCTCAGCTGATAGCAAAGAATAAGATTAAGGTTATATTCAACAAGGAAATTGGAGCATTTGATCCTGGCGAAATCGCAATCCGCAGGACTAACGGTAGTGCGACAACTACGACATATAGATTCCAGTCTATAGAATCCAACACTGTCAACAGTGATGGTAAGACTGAAATCGTGATCGTACTTGATAATGATGTAGCATACAATGCAAAGGATACTACCGGAGATGCTATCGAAGTATACAGCGTTGATACTCCTGCAAATACTAAGTCGCTTGAAGGAACAGTTTTAGCAGCTGGCGAGAGGGCTACTATAGATGATAAGCTGGCTCCTGCAGTTGATAAGATAGTATTTGTAGATGCTACAAAAATCAAAGTTAAGTTCAAAGAAGAGCTGAAGGCTGGAACATTTGCACCAGATGGTAAGAACGGATTCTCAGTTGCTGGTGGTACACTGAACGGTGCTGCTATCGACGAAAATGACAATACTATCGTAATTCTGAGTGGTACTGACTTCACAGTTAATACTGATGTCAGCTACAACGGAACTAACGGAATCACTGATGCAAATAACAATGCTCTTGAAGCATTCACTCACTCTGATACACTCGCAACTTCATTCTAATGATGGAAAGTGAGTAATCAGTAACGAATCAGCTTGATTCAAAAATCAGAGAGTCGGACGAACAGCCCGGCTCTCCTTTTTTATTATGGCACCTGGATAGCTGACAAGAACATTTTGCAGCAGACCATTTACAGATAATCAAACTCTGTATCAGCCATTGAGAATCGGAGAAAGAAAAGAAGCAAATAATTGGTGATAGCTAAACATGTAAAATGGCAGGTGGTCAGTCTGGTTATCTGCTTCTTTACATCTTTTACATGTATGAAACGTTTTGTTGATAGATTATGGAGTAACTTACAAACTTTCTTGTTTATCTGACCTCTTTCTGCTACCATATTTATAGACTGTAAAATGTAAAGATAGTCTATATATTAGTCAATGATAAGCGAAATGAGAGGTGGACAGGCATGAAACGTAAGCCTTTATTATTAATTATCCTTATGATTATTTCGCTAATACCATATAAGTCTTATGCTAAAAACAGTAACTATATATCATGGGAAATAGCTGTCGATAAAATGGATAGAACCAATACTTCGTTATTGAATATGGCAGATTCGGAATTGATGGCAAAAAGACAGTATGAAGCGGCACTGATCAGTAAAACTATAGATACGGACGGTATTTCACTTAGTATTATGGGGCAGGGTTACTTTATAGAATATGATTCTTCAGTAAAACTGTATATGACTTTAAGGAAAGAACTTTATCCTGAACAGATGAAATATTCCTGGGAAACAGCAAAAGATAACCGTGAAATGACCAGAAACAGTATGATCATAAGTTTAAGAGGTCTCTACCTGGGCCTGTATACTTCAAGCAATGACCTTAAGTTAAAACAGAAAAAATATGAGCTCGCTCAGGCAATACATAAGCAGAATACTATAAAATCTGAAAAAGGCATGATAACAGATGTAGAACTGGAAGAGTCGCAATATGACCTGCTAACTGCAAAAACAGCCGTAAAGACAGCAGAAAGAAACCTGGAGAATGCTCTCTGCAGCTTTAACGCATTTATAGGTGAAGACTTTGATAAGCGGTACGATAAAATCATTTACAATGAAAAATATGACACATCCCGTTTGAAAAACCTGGATTATTACAGCAGTAAAGCTCTTGTGAAAAGAATGGAAGTTGTATCATTGAAAAAGCAGATCAAATTAATGGAGCTTAATAAAGATATTATAGAAAGGATTCCATACTGTCTTAACTCCTCAGATATAAAAAAGAATTATGACGAATTAACTGAAGATATCGAATATGAGAAAATTAAGCTGAAACAGGCGCAGATTGAGGTCGAAAGAAATATAAATGAGGCATACCTTGATGTTGAAGAGGCTGAGAAGAACCTGATAAGCCTGGGCAAAATTCTTGATTTACAGAAAAGCAATCTGATTAAACTAAAAAAGCAATATGAAAAAGGATTAGTTTCCAAGGTATCAGTGGACCAGGCGCAGCTTACCTTTGAAGAACTTGAAAACAATTATAATGCCGCTCTTTATGATTATAATACAAAGATCATGAAACTGGAGTATGCTGCGGGCATTGGACCGGCGTATTAGGAGGTGTATGAATATGAAAAAGGTAATTGCTTTATCAGTGATTCTTGTAATATCACTTATTTTCAGTATTGGAGCAGAGGCCGCCAGTACGGCTGAAAACATTATGACACTTGAAGAAGCTGTGGCTGTTGCCAGGGAAAACAGCAGACAGGCGGTTATTGATAACTTAGACATCAAAATGAAGAATATTTTACTGAAAAAAGCCAGGGAGGCAGCGGAAAACCTGGGAACGGCATACGGATATGAAAATTTGCTGAATAACGATATTACAAGAGAAGTTAATGTGATGGAAGCTGAGTATAATATTACAATTGCTGAGATGACAGCAGAAGAAAATCTAAAAAAACTGGAACAGGATGTTTACAGAACTTATATGAATATCCTGCTTGCAAAGAAAGATCTTGAATTATCTCAGGAAAAGCAAAAAATAGCCGAAGAAAAATGCAAAATTACACGAGCAAGGAAATCTGCGGGGACTGTAACGGAAGATCAGATAAGCAGCGCCGAATTTGACCTGTACAGCAAAAAGGCAGATGTTGAAGCCAAAAAGAAAAAACTGGGCCTGCTGGATATGGAGCTAAAAAGCCTTCTTAATTTGCCGTATGATAGCAAGACGATAGAAGTGGAAGGCTCAATAGAAATGGTGCCATTCAATGAAATCGATATAGATGAATTGGTTAACAAACAAAAGGACGTTGGCCTGGAGGTTTTTACAGAGGAGTGCTCGGTAAAGCTTGCGGAAAAGACCCTTGAACTGACAAAGAAATACTTTTTGCCGGGCAGTGATATCTATGATCAAAATGAAATGAAGCTGAATGCTGCTTACCGTAATCTTAATAATGCGAAGCGGAACAGGGAAGCCAGAATCAGGAATACATACAACGAGTTGCTGAACATTATAGATTCATTTAAACTTGCTGAAGAATATGAAAAATTGCAGCAGAAGAAACTGAGCAATATTCAAATCAGATATAACAAGGGGCAGATAAACAGGGAACAGCTTCTTGCAGCCAAAGAAAATTATCTTGACGCAGTATATAACAAAATTAAATCGATATATGATGTGAATATCAAAAGATACGAATTTGAGACTTTGATTGTTAAAGAAAAAAATTCACAAAATGATGAAACTTAAAACGATATACAGCGTCTAATAAGTAGCTATTATCTCAGAGCATTGATATAATTGAACTGGGAGTTTTTATAAATGTAGACTAATGAAAAGGGGTCTTGCGATGTATACCATAAAAAAGTGTACTTCCATTGTTCTTATCATCATTGCATGCTTTTCTCTTCTTGCTTTTAATGTATACGGTACAACTGCAGATTATAATGAAATGGCTTTGGTTCTTAACAAACTGAACATTCTGCAGGGAGCAAACGGTGATTTTCAGCTGGATAAGCAGCTTGAAAGGGCACAGGCCACAGCATTTATTATCCGGATGATCGGCAAGGAAGATTATGTAAAGCAGAACGCTGATCAACTGGTTAACACAAGCTTCAACGATGTGCCGGTTAATTCATGGTTTGCACCGTATGTAGGATATGGGACACAGAATAATATAATAGCCAGCAGTTTGAACGGCAAATTTGAACCTTTTGAATACATAAGCGAAAAAGCTTTCCTGAAAATGGTTTTATGTGCGTTGGGCTATGAATATGGAGAAGATTTTAACTGGTCCAATGTGTACCAGAAAGCTTACGAAGTCGGGCTGGTAGTTGATGAGTCATATATCGGCAGAACCAGCGACAACTATGAGTTCACGAGAGCATCTGCAGTTGAGATAATCTATCGTGCGCTTAACACGGTTAAAAAAGGAACTGTGACGAAACTGGCGATGTCCCTGGCAGACGAAGGTGTATTTACTGTTGATGAAATATATAACAGCGGTATTTTTTCAGATACAGCAGAAGCAAATATCGAATCTGTTAATGTTCTTGCACCAAACAGTATTGAAGTAACATTCAGCGAACAGATACTGAGTATCAGTTTGGAAGATATAACGATATTTGATGAAGAAGATGAAAATAATACACTGGATGTTATAACAGCAGCTGTGAACGGCAACCGCATGCAGGTCATTACATCTGCTCAGACCCCAGGCAGGAAATACAGGATAGAAATTGAAGGAGCAATTGATATTAACGGTAATATCTGCGGGAACCTGAGTGAAGTTTTTTATGGATATAAAGCGGAAGAGATAACTTCTGACTTCTTCAGGATAAGTAAAATAGAGCAGTTGTCCGGCAATTTGATCGGTATATATTATACTCATCCTGTAAATATGAACAGTGAGATACCTGTATATTATGAAATACTAGAAAACGGCGTACCGTTCATATCCGGTTCATCCGGCAATATGACCGTTAAGCGTCTGAGTACAGCAGATAATGTGGTTTCTGTCAGCCTGAAGAATGCTTCGTTTAAACAGGGTGAAATATACAGTGTGCGGGTTTCAGGGAAACTGACCAGCAGCTACGGAGCAAGGCTGGGTGAAGGACTTGGAGATACGAGGGACTTTGTAGCATCAGAGGTAAGCTCAGAGGAATTAAAGGTTACCAGTGTAAAGGCAGTGACGCAAAATACTGTCAAAGTTGTGTTCAACCGGGAGGTTGACTCTGACTGGGCCGGCCAGAGGTTAAACTATTCGATATTTGATCCGAATGGTAAACAGATCGATACTGCCAGTGCTGCGGTCACATCAGCCGGTGATGGAATGGGGCGTGAAGTGCTGGTGACCCTGGCTGGTACGCTTGAAAAGTCAAAAAAATATACCATCAGGATCGCGTATATACCGGACATATATAAAGAGTCTGTACTGGAAAAATATGAAACGGTATTCTCCGGCGAATACAGTACAGACAGTGAACTGGCGATTGTTAAGGTCGCAGCCGAACAGAACAACTGTCTGACACTCTGGTTTAATAAAGCTCTTGATCCGGCATCAGCAACGGAAAGAACAAACTATATTATCAGCGGAATTACCGACAGCATGTTCAACTTAATGCCGGAAAAAGTATACTACACGGAGCAGAATGGTGAGTACAAAGCAAAACTGTACCTGCCGGCAGGAAAGACTTTTAATCAATCCCAGAAGTATGCGGTACGTACTTCCAACCTGAAGGACAAACTGGGTAAAATATACACCACGTTACTGAAAAGCGAGTTCACAGGTACCGGTACAGCAGCATTAAAACCCCAGATTAAAGATGCTGTCACTGTAGCCGGTGACCTGATAAAAGTTGATTTCAATATCGGGATAGCTTTCAGCAGGGAAAACCTGGATGTCAGCAACTACAGGCTGGAGTATAATGACATCAACAACGAGAAAATTATGATGGTACCGCTTAGTGTGAATTATATCGATGAAGACAACACAACAGGTGCAGACGTTGCAGTAAGGACCAAAGATGGTCTTAAAACCGGCAGTGCTAAGAACGCATATGAGAACAAGCTTCAGTTCGATACTGCGAATCCAGCATATGGGCTGTCTATTGATGACAAGATGGGTCCGGTCATCGTATCGGCTCAGATCCAGGATTCAGAACCATCCAACGGAAAGTATGATAAGATCGTGGTAACATTCTCTGAAGATGTGTACCATCCGTCGATCACCGATGCTGACTTCGAAGTAGAAGGCTACGAAATAGAATCTATCGGATACACGGACACAGACGAGGTCACAATCTATATTAAGGAGAAGGACGGCGGAGCTAATAATCCGAAGGTCAAGGTCGTAGGCGAAATCGAAGACGCACAGAGGAATAAGGTTACCGGCCTTGAAACGCAGGCAACTCTATAATATCAAAGGTGTTGTCTGAAAAAACAGTAATGTTTCCGGCAGATCACGAAAGTGATCTGCCGGTTTTTTTTATCTATGCTGATTTGAAACCACATTCAGTAAGAACTTTTTAACTTGCTGNTATAATGCCTTTCTGTTACGATATATACAAGTACTTCCATGAGGATAGCTTTAAAGTTTTTGACAGTTTTNTGAGTTAATTTGTAAAGGGAGGGATAGAGTGAAAAAGTTTATTGCAGCTTTTATTGCAATAGTATTTATGCTGCCTTTCTACGCCGCTGCTGCGGAAAGTAATATACTTGACTGGCAGCAAGCAGTTAATCTTCTTGATAACTACAACAATACCCTTCTTAATATGAAGGTAAATGTCGTAAACGTCAGGAAACAGTACATCAATGCTCTGATGAATGCTGAAAGCATAGATACAAAGGGCATGACTATTTCTGTAATGGNCAAGGAAATGTATATTCTGTTTGATGAAAACATGAAAATGGGAATGACATTGCGTAAGGAATTCTTTCCTGAGCAAATGAAGCTGAACTGGGAAATGTCCGATGATATCTACCGAATAACCAGGAATCGTATGATCACAGGATTGCGGGGGATGTTTCTAAGTCTGTACAGTTCCTCAAAGAATCAGGATATCAAAATGCGAAGATATGAACTTCAAAAGCAAATACACGAACAGAACAAGCTAAAGTTTGAAAAGGGCATGATATCGAAAACAGATCTGGAAGAATCCGAATATAACCTTCTTGCGGCAAAGGCTGCATCAGATTCTTCAAAAAGAAATCTGGAAAATGCGATGCGCAACTTTAATAACTATGTGGGAATAGACCCAGATATTGTTTTTGAAAAAATAGTTTTAAATGAGAAATATGAAGAAAAAAGGCTTAGGAACTTAGATTATTATCTGGAAAGAGCGGTTACCCAAAGACATGATGTAATTCTTAAGAAAAAGCAGCTTGCTTTGCTTGAACTGAAAAAAGATATAATGGAAAGATTTCCTATGAACATGAACGTTGTGAGCATAAGAGAAGAATATGAGGATTTGATGAATGAGATCGGAGAATTGCAAACCCGAATTGAAATAGAGCGCTTAAATATAGAAAAAGATTTAAAAGAAGCATACCTGCAAACCATAGATACCGGAAGAAAAGTAATGGAAATGAAGAAAANGATGGATTTACAGAGAAATAGTCTTGAGAAAACCTATGAAATGTATGAAAAGGGATTGATCCCGAAAACAACTGTGGATCAGATGCAGCTTGGTTATGAAGAACTGGAGCTGAGCTATCTTTCCATATTATTTGATTACAATACAAAACTTATGAGACTTGAAAATGCTGCTGGATTGGGTCCGGCATACCAGGAGGGTTGATATGAAAAAGTTAGTAATACTTGTAATGATAGTCGCCGTTCTTGGTTTCCCGCTTTATGTATTTGCCGCGAGTGCCGGGGAAGTACCCCGTAATGCCATATCAGTTGAAGAAGCTGTTGAAATCGCCTTGAAAAACAACAGGCAAATTATAATAGATGATCTTGAAATACAGTCAAGGGAAAAAGCTCTTGCAATAGCAAAAGAAAATGCAGCAATGGCCAGTGATGCATTTGGTCCGGAATCAATATTAAACAACAGGATCAGGAAAGAAGTCAGAGTAAAGGAGGCAGAGGCCAACCTTGAAACGGCCAGAAGGAAGAAGCAGGACAATATTGAAAAACTTAAACTGAATATTAGCAGTACTTTTAATAATATACTCCTTGCACAGAAAGAGCTTGAGAAAGAGTTGAGAAAGCTGGAGATTGCAGAAGAGAAATATGAAATTGCGAAAAGCAAATATAATATTAGAAGCATAAGCGAGGATACGCTGTCAAATATCGAATATGAAGTAATCAGCAGGAGCCTGAGCGTTGAATCAGCGAAGGAAAAGCTGAAGTCGCTCGACATCAGGCTAAAGGATTTACTGGGCTTGGATCTCGATGGTCCGGAACTGGTCATAAATGGAGAAATAAATATGGCTGATTTTGAAGAACTGGATATCGATTTGCTTGTGGCAGAGACGATCGACAGTGATACAGGTGTTTTTTCTGCTGCAGGAAAGTATAATGTTGCGAAAAGGATAATGGAATTAACTGAAGAATTGATAAAACCAGACACTGAAATCTACATAGGCAATAAAATAAACCTTGAGACAGCGCTCAGGGATTATATAGCCGCCAAGCGAAACAGGGAAGTCGACATAAGGAACAGNTACAATGATCTTTTGAACCTGAGGGACAATGTAGACCTGGCACTCAGGTATGAAGANCTTCAGAAGAGAAAGCTCGAAAATGCAAAAACAAGATATGAGGCAGGGAAGATTACGAAAGAAGAATACCTTCAGGCGGAAGAAAGCTTCATCGATGCGGTTTACAACAAATACAGGGCAATATGCGATTTTAACATAAAGTATGAGAATTTCCTCACCATGATAAAAGCAAAATAAAAAACTTCCCCGCTTTACCGGGGAAGTTTTTTGAAACAAAATAATCAGCAAGTTCGTCTATTATATGGTTAATATTAAAAAACACTGCTATAATTAAAATATGCGAACCTATGCTCTTCCATGTATTTGACGATTGCCATCAAACTAATGAAAAGGGGTCATCTTTATGAGTATGAAAAAAGTACTTTCAGCGATCATGTCTCTTGCCTTACTTTTAGTATTGACAGTGATTCCGGTCAATGCGGCCATTGTAAGTGAGGCTGACATTGAAGATATGGCCTATGCATTGAACAAGCTGAAAATACTTCAGGGATCAAACGGGGATTACATGCTTGACAACTATATGTCACGGGCAGAGGCCGCCGCATTCATTATAAGGATGCTTGGAAGGGAGAATTACGTAAAGCAAAACAAAGATAGCCTGATACCAGCAAATTATATTGATGTCAGAGCAGATGACTGGTTTGCACCTTATGTTGGATACAGCACTCTCATGGGTATAGTGGCAGGAAATCCGGACGGAACTTTTGCGCCGAGGGAAAATGTATCGGAAAAAGCTTTTCTCAAGATGATCATCAGCGCACTGGGATATGATTACGGTAAGGATTTCGACTGGACCAACGTATATCAGATGGCTTACAGTTTGGGCATAGTGACGGAACCATCATATTCATATAAAACCCAGGATGACTATAATTATCGCAGAAGATATGCGGTCGAAGCAATGTACAGGGCACTGAACCTCAACAGAAAAGGTACAGATACCAAAATGGTATATATACTTGTAAACGAAGGTGTTGTGACGACTGATGAGCTCTACGCCAGTGGTATTCTTGGTGACGATACGATGACCTTGATCGAATCAGTCGTTTCGTTGGGCCCTGGCAGGCTGGAGGTCACTTTCAATGAAGAGATCGGGCAGATTGAGTTGGATGATATAAAAATATATGATGCTTCTCAGCCGGATGCCGAACTCGAAGTGAAAGCTTTTGGTATCGGAGGTCGAAGCATACAGATAATCACGGAGGCACAGATGCCCGGCAGGAAGTATAATCTGGTGATTTCCTCCGTTACGGACATTTATGGGAACATATCGGGAGAACTGAAGGGATCATTCACGGGGTTTATGCCACAGGAAGTTGAATCTGACTTCTTCAGGATAAAGAAAGTGGAGCAAGTAACTGGCAATGTCATAAACGTGTACTTTACGCATCCGATAAATATAAACAGCGAGACAGCATCTTTTTATGAATTGTACAAGGACAATACCCTTGTNGTACAGGGATCGACGAAAAACTTGACCGCAAAAAGGCTGATGTCATCCGACAATGCAGTATCCATATATCTGAAGGATTATTCGCTTGAATACGGACGACTGTATACATTGCGTATCAGCGGGAAGCTGACCAGCAATTACGGTGTGAAGCTGTGCGAAGGCCAGGGAGAGACGGTCGAATTTGTTGCAGTTATGAACCAGGCTGAGAGCTTTGGTGTGTCATCGATTGAAGCCTTGACGAACAGGACTGTCAGAGTGCGTTTCACCCGCGAGATTGATCCGGCATGGGCCACAAGGAAGCTGAACTATGCCGTGTACGACAAAGATAACAACATGATATCCATAACGAATGCAGTTATTACTGAAACAGGTGAATACAGCGGGAGAGAGGTCATGCTAAGCCTTGCCTCGTCTCTGGACAAAACGAAGCAATACAGGCTGGAGGTTCTGTATATACCTGACTTGTACAAGCAGAACGTGATCGAGGATAAAGAATATGGTTTTTCCGGATCATATCCCGAAAAGACCGATCTCGCCATTGTCAGCGCAATATCTGATCAGTACAACAGTGTAGTGCTGACATTCAACAAGGCGCTGGATCCTGACGCGGCAGTGATTACGAGCAATTACAGTGTCAGAAATCTGACCGGATCATCCTTTTACAGTACACCGCATAAAGCTTATTACTTCGAAGAAGACGGAAGATACAAAGTAAAATTATTCATGACAGGAGGAAGGTTCTTTGACAGCAAGAATACATACGTAGTCAACGTCAATAATATGAAGGATTCGTTGGGGAATTACCAGACGGGCTTGCTGAGCGCAGAATTCAGGGGGGGCAGCAGTACGAATATCAAGCCCCAGATAGCTGACGCTGTCACGATATCAAAAGATGCAGTCAAAGTGACATTCAGTGTCGAAATCGCTTTCGATCCTGTGAATATAAGTGCGGCGAACTATACCCTTGAGTACCTTGAAAATGATCAGACTATCGTGATGATACCAGTCAGCGTGACATATATAGATGCTAAAACGCTTGTGCTGCGCTTTGACGAACTGGATCCCAATCGTTTATATACTCTGAGATGCCATACGGTCAAGGACTATTCCGGATTATACACGCGCACTGCTGACGACGGAGGAAATTCGATAACGGTAAGATGGGGAGAATAATAGGAATTATTTACTGTATATACTTACAACTTTGAAACGAGCTTGTTAAATGATATAATTAAATGCATCCTGTAAGAGCATCGCTGTAAAGGGAGAGTATTTTGTGAGTAAGAAGATCCTGATCGTAGACGATGAAAAAAACATAGTCGACATCCTGAAATTTAACCTGAAAAAAGAAGGTTTCACCACCATCGAGGCTTTTGACGGCGAGCAGGCGGTGGAGCTCGCGTTCAGCGAGAACCCGGATCTGATCCTTCTGGACGTGATGCTCCCGAAAATGGA
>JGI24714J26587_10002215_pt1 | contig 13099 bp, 9 predicted proteins | sample BioPla4DNA2_FD_26587 | JGI IMG/M metagenome (IMG submission 26587)
CACAAATACATCTAACAACTCGAGCATTATAATACAACTCTTGTATTTTTTCGTACTTATAGCTATCTTATTAATTCTTCGTTGAACTTACCTTCCTCATCTAGATAGTCTATTCCGTTTTCTATATAGTATATATCTCCTACCACTTCCCTGTTCTCCACGAATGATGATGTCTTTTTGTTGTGATATATATTAAATAAGAAGAAACTCATTTGTTCCTGTAAAAAAGATAGCCTTACCCTCTTTTTAGCGTAACTTAACGACCGATCCTCTAGAGTCCTTATATATTCTTGCCACAAAGTAATACCATTATATTCTTCTCTCTCTCCTTCAAAGTCAAAAGATACATTTAACCGGTTATGGGCTAAATATATTCTATAAGTATTTACATCTATTAATCTCATGGTGGTTTCAATAGTTTCATACCTCAACTCTTTAATGTTCTTAAGGAAAGATTTTGTGCTTTCTGCGTTTAGTTTGCTCTTTGACCTCTCTATCTTTGATATAACGCATTGCTTATAATATGTAGAGAAATCTTTATCTTCTAGATATTGCCTAATTATCGGGTTTGTTACATAACTTCCTAACCGGAAATCATTATTATAGATGTAGCCAAGTTTCTTTGTCTCACACATAAAGAAGTACACAACACAGTCTTTTTTATTAGCTGAACGGTTAATCCTTCCTGCCAGCTGTTCCTCGCTATCTAATAGGCTTATATCCTTTAATCCTATGTCCATGTCAATGTCTACACCAGCCTCTATGACACTGGTTGCCACTAAAATCATTTTTTCTGATTCTCTAAACTCTCTCTTTGTTTCATTAATAATTTCAGTCCGTCTTGCTTTGTTATCGTGGGTTGTTAGTTCATATATCTTTATATTGGGATCATTACCATACCTCTCTTTTAACTCATTATATAGTAGTCTAGCCTGCTTTTTGGTCACCACCTGAATTAAAAATTTGGTCTTTTCTTTATGTAATGTAACAGTTTCCTGTACTATGTCAGCAACTTCATCTAGCTCTCGGTATTTATCAAGATATTTGTAATTGAATGTGACACGACTTTTGAATAATGGATCATTGAAATACCGTGACGGTTTCTTAATGAGGTCTGCATAGTTTGATTTATCAAAAACAGTACCTTCAGGTAGCAGGTCATGGAGTTTGGGTAGTGTAGCGGACATTATGATTATCTTTATATTAAGAGTCTCTGCATACTTTGCGAGAAACATTATAATCTCTTTCCATATATCATTTCTATAGCTTTGTATCTCATCTAGCACAACCACACTATTTAAAAGCTGATGAAGTGGGTACGACTGTTGTTTGCTTGTACCGAACAGAGTGCTAAAGAACTGTACATGGCTAGTCAGAGTAATAGGATAATTAAAAAACTGTCTTGCTAATAGGCTTTGGTCGTAATCAACTTCTCCAGTTAGGGGATCCTCGGCTAATTTAATGGGAGTAATGGAGTTTATCATTCCCATATCTATTTCATCTATGGGAAAAACTGTCCTTAAAGCATCCCCAGTTTGTTCTATTAAGGTATTAAAAGGTGCTACATAAAAACCTTTCCTTATTCTTTTGTTATTCTTCATTATTTTTAGCATTAGATTAAGTGCCATATTAGTTTTCCCCGCTCCGGTTGGTGCTGGTAAATAAAAAATATTCTTATCCAAACTTTTTAAAAGGTTCTTCTCTGCTTCCAAAAACATTTCTGACCGCAATGCATTAATAGGTTTTCCTAGTCTGTTGAAGTACTGCTTATCTTGGGAATACTTTTCTATACCTTTATATATATCGGTATTCTCATAAATCTCTACTATTCTATCAATATCATCCAATAGTCCAAAATCATTAATTTCTTCCTTTGACCAGTATTCATAAGTAGCGTAGCTATCACAAGCAGTCATAAAAGAGAATAATAACCTATTTAGTATATAAACCTTAATTTCATCGAACTCTATCCCTTCAAGAAAAGCCCAACTGTCTATGAGAATATCATCTGATAGGTCTATATTTTGAATGAACTGTGTATAGTAAGGAGTACTTGTTATGTTTTCTAGTAGATTTCTCATGTAAGTGAGGAAAGTTTCACCTAGATTCTCCTCCCCTATCAAACCGTCACCTAGTTTTGAGTGATGTTTGGCTATTGCGTACGAGAATGAGTACATTAAATAACCTAAAAAAACCCTTTCTTCCTCCTCCACTTCAGCCTCCATTATTTTACTATAAAAGATACCTATAAAATATAAGGCAGATAGTCTGGAATGGCCAGAATTGTTAGTAGTAGATGAATCTATGTATATACTTTTAAAATAGTAGTTACCTAGCTTTATAGATTGAAAGGTAGGATTGGTTTTACCAAGGTCGTGGAGGTAAATTGCATTAGCAAACATATCCTTTATAAGAAAGATTGCATATGGAGACAGTTTTTCTCCGTTGACAGAAAGTGATTCCACAAGCTGATTAAGCAAATCAAGTTTCCCTTTTTCTAATAATTTACGAAAGTATTTTTGTGTTCGTTCTAGGTGTTGGGTTAACAGCTCTGGTTCCCCTCCAGATTTTATATGTCCATATATTATTTCAGGTGTCTTTATTATTTCTTTAAGATTTATAAGTGAAGTGTTTAGCATTTCCTTGTACCCCCTCTACAATAATGTTTAAGTTCTACCTGTGTGATCTGTTTGCTTCAAATACACCTTTTGAATATCAAACGCATTGAGTGTTCAAGTTCTACCGTTGAGAAACCAGTAATCCTAATTTATTGTAATCTTTAGCCTATCATCCAAGGCTTAATTATTAATGGAAGTGCAGCACCTTTCCTTCATAACTATAAAATGGTTCAAAGCTACAAACTTCTTTTACTGTATGGTTAGTAAACCAAAAGGTGTCGAAAACATGTCCATACTCTAAATTAAGTGCCTTTGGTAAAGTACAACTGGTTAAGAAAGGACTTTTCTCCTCAAACTTTACTAGGCCTAGCTTAACATCATGCTTTATAAATAAAGATGATATTTTAGATATTCGGTCTGGCTTTTCTAGTTCTATAATAGAAATATCGCTGATTGTTGCTGGAAATTTTTTTTGACCTAAATAAAGTGGTTCGAATTCTATCCTATTATTTAGCAAAGCATCCTTTAGTTTTTCAAATAGCTTCTTATCTATGCCATCATTTTTTACATATATTTCCCAAGCTACATCTTCTAGTATTTTGTACCTAACAACTAGATTCCCGCCATTCTCTTTACTTGCATGTCCTGTTGAGTTGTTAAAAGAATAAATGTTGCGTGGGAAGTATCCTCTCTCGGCTAAAGGTATAATGGATACCTTTAGCCTGTGGAGTTGTTCATAAAACTCGAGAGGAATGGTACTTTCATCGAAATCAGGATCCAGTTCTTTCTTCGCTTCGATAATTAATTTTCTCTTTGTGTATCCTCCCAAACCAAGTGTTCGTCCAAGCATTCCAAGTATAGCTATCTTATGGATATGGTCATATGAAAAAGACATGTCCTTCCCGTTAGTTTCGGGGTTTTTGAAAAAGGCTTGTTTGCCACTAGCAATAAACCTAATTGCCTCCATATTCTTAAATCTCCTTTTCAGTATTTAAAACATTCCCACTCATATCCATTAGAGTACACTTGTCTCTTAAGTTGTTATCCCACTCTTTAGGAAGAACAATATCTAAAGTGAGATTATCATAATACACCTCTATAGCTTGAATTTTCTCATTATGTGCATCTAGGAATCCAAACTTCGATAAATCAAGAGCTCCCTTATCTTCATCTTCCGGTTCGATGTACTTAATTAGATTATTAAGATTAGGCAATCCTTCTCCTGCATCACTTTTTAGCTCAATATAGATAGCAAAGACATTATAACAACCCTTTTTGCTGTAGGAGTTACAATCAGTTACGGCTGTTAGACTAGCCTTTTTAAACAACTCATAATCTTCTTTTGTCAAACACGCTCTATCGCCGATATATTTCTGATATTCCTTATGTGAATTTGGATTTACAACTACCGGGAAACAATGAAGAGCCTTATCAACAACGAATTGTGTCCCTAGTGTAGTTTTTTTGTGATCCTTTCCCTTCTCTGAAGAGTTTCTGTAAGGCGATGAAAGTCCTTGGAGTTGTATTGTACTGTCTTTTATTAGATTCGTAGAATTCTGAATACTAATTGGTCCATGAATACTTAAAGAACATCCATCTACAGCAAAAGCTAATCCAAACATTCTTATATCAAGACAGGAAAACAAGTTATATAGTATCTCCCTTGCTCCATGTTCTTTAGGATGTGCACCAAACAATTCCTCATATCTTTCTTCAAGGGTTAATGGTACTAGTCTCTCAATACCGTCTTTCCCCATCACCAGTTTCGTACTTGTCCATCCGAAAATCGGGTACGAGTTAAAATCAAGGTTTTCTATAAAATATCTACGGATTAGTTTATTGTGGGATTGATAGGATGCTAGTATCTCACCATTAGCATATGTTCGTGGCATTCCAGAGAGATCTGAATTAAAACTATTACCTTTAACCATAGCTCCTATAAACCCATAAACCCTAAAGTCCATTTTTTTACTGTCATCCAGCTTAAATTCCTCGATTTTTTTTTGAATTGCTAACAGTCTTTCTTCAGGTTTGCCTTTCTTATTCGTGTTTTTCTGTGTTTCGTTAGTGTTTTTGCGTGTTTCTGCCATGTTTCATTCCTCCTTAAGCAATTTGCTCTTCATCAGTATTTTGTGTTTCACTCTTCTCGTAGAAGATACTTTTTGTGAACATGCCACATGTAAAGATGTCTTCTTTCTTAAGTTTAGGTTCTGTCGGTGTATAACCCATTATTAAAGCCATTGCTTTATTGAACTTTTTGTGATTGAGATAAAGTTCATGAGAATACTGCTGATGTAGTTGCATGATGACTTTCTTGATATTTTTCTCTGTCATTTGTGTCAGCGGGAAAAGCAAACTTTGTCTTTTGTCTTCAGATTTACTTTGTGCAACCAAGTAGCTAGCCACCTGTCCCACTAAAAAGTAAAACTGGTCGTCTGTTTCAAGATCTTGTTTGTCTTCATCATTAATTATTTCTATCACGCTGCCCCGCAAATTCTTGATGAATTCTTTTGGCATACTCATACCTCCTATATTAAAATGTTTTAATAACGCAAACCTTAAGTTTAAAGCCTTTTTACAGCGATATTCTTTTCCGTTTCTAAATAGTTGCCGAACAATCTCAAGACTCAACCTATCTATACAAACTTTTAGTATGTCTGGGTAACCACAATGGAAAAAGTTATAAAATGCGGACTTATATTGAAAGTAAAGACCTTGGATTGACCGTGGGATATCCTCCATAGCCTTATCGTTGAGTTTTTCTTCATAAAGAGTCCTTACATATATTGAGAAAAATACATCTTTAATTTCCTTTTCGAGCTGTTTAAAAGTATTTATCTCCTTATCCTCTGCAACATACCACTCTTTTGTATCACTATTATATTCTTTTAACTCAACAACATTTTCGATAACAAAATCGAGTTCATTTTTAATTGGAGGTAAGCATTCATAGTCTATGATATTAGTCCCTTGCATTGTAAATACTTTGGTACCGGGATTATTTGCAAGAGAGCTACTATCATTAGATGTATAGTTTTCAAAGTCCACATTGGTGGGAATATATACCTTATTTGCCTTATCTCTAATAGAAACCAGCCAATCCAATAATTTCTGTCTTATAAAGATTTCCTCTAGCGGAAGCAATAATGGTTTCCCGAAAGGTAAAGCGGGATCATTAAGAAAGGGTTTTTTGTCGTTTAAGGTGATATTACTATCGGGTATGCCATATGGGATTCCATCTATCAATTTATAGTATCTCTGTTTGTTATGGCATACTTTCCTATATAAATACCTTGTATGCTCTCTCTTATAGTTGTCAATGCTAGTATTGTAAAACATTCGTATATAACTTTTATCAGTCAGTATTCTGTCCTTTGGATCCGCTTTAGCAAGTTCAACCTTAACAAATTCTTCGATATCTGGCAGTGCATTACAAAGAGCGTTCTTACTTTCTACAAAGAGGTCTATATCAGTTTCAGGGATGGCTTGTAGTATATAATTGGGATAGTCAGGATTTTTTACATCCTCCCCTTCCCTAGCCTTTATCTCCTCTTCTAGAAAAGATGTCAGGTTTTCAAAGTATGTATCTACAGGAACTGATAATGTTTTTTTTGAATCCATTACTGAACTAGCCTTAAAGAACAATGTATACACATTTGTACTTAATATCCTTTTATGCACGGAATCTACTGCTTTGTTTGAAGAATTGTTTAGTAGTAAAGAGTAATAATCTCGCTGTCTGAACCACTCTAGTAGCTCATGTCCATACTCGGACTCTCCGCTTATCTCATTGTTCTTCACTAATAATTTGTCCATGCTACTATCTTTATTGATTCTTATATACAGTCCATCCGTTAGCCTATGGTTATCCAAGATTATTTTATCGCCATACTTTTCATAATAAAGTTTAAATGGGTTTATTAAGTCGTTTAGCATTTAATTTTATTTCTCCTTTCTAGTCTGCTAGGCAGAACCCGCACCCTATTGCACTATTCTTCTCAAGCAGTCCGGAACCAAGAGCTATGGTTGCCAGCATTTGTGAATAAGGATCTTCGTTTACAAGGATCCTGAACTTGTTACAAAACATTTTACCTTCTTTATAATTGAGTATTATTGGCATTTCGTTTATTATCTCAATGCTTTTTATGATGTCTACATGGTCTGGTATCTCTTTACCATAGAGGTCTTTATGCTTTCTTTTTAAGTTGTTGTTGATAGCTGTCAATAGTAAATCAATATCCTGTCCTACTATCCAATGATTCTTTGGTGAGATTGTCATAATTGCAGGGGTTAAAGTATATAATTGTTTGATATGTTTGCGAGATTTTTCTATTACCTGAACAGCAAGCACCTGTATTTCATCAGTCTTAAAGTTCTCAAGACACTTTTTTAAACCTAATGCTATCCTTTTTGACATACTTCTTATTCTAAAAACATAAACATGGTCAGCTAGGCTTGGTTTTCTTGGTTCAACAGGGTAAAAACCCGAGAATACATAATGTTTAAAAGTGTTCTTTGTATGCCGTTCCTTTAAATATTCATCGCCAAGTAAGCTCTTATTTATTTGCTTACCAATAAACTCTGCCTGATCTTTGTAATCAACAGTAACATTTAGCTTGGTCGTTACTACTAGTTCGTAGTATTTCATGCTTGCACTTCCTTTCTTTAAATTTATTTTTATCACTGTGCCAAAATTCCTGTAAAATGCAATTTCTACAATAATGACTTATTTTTCGTAATTTGACATTATATACAGTATGAAATAACGCAAATTATAAGTCAAATTCTAGAGAATTTTAATAAAAACAAATAAAAAAAGAGCCATAAGTACAATACTTAAGCTCTTTATAGTTTCTATATGTTATGTGTTTACTTTTTCTTTGGTTTTGATGTTTTACAATATTTTGATATGTTCAGCAAAACTCCTACAGCAGAAAGTAAGACTGCTAGGGATGTGCCTCCTGCACTTATAAATGGAAGCGGTAATCCGGTAGCTGGCATAGATGATGTTACAACAGCAATATTTATAATTGCTTGTACGGCTATAATAGAAACAATGCCTGTGGCAAGCAGTGTGCCAAAGTCATCCTGTGCAGTAATGGCGATTCGTATGCCTCTCCAGATTAAAATACAAAACAGAATAATGAGAACCGTTGCACCGACTAACCCCCACTCTTCCCCTATCACTGCGAATATAAAGTCTGTTTCTGGATAAGGCATAAACATATGCTTTTCATGGCTTTTAGCAAACCCTTTTCCAAAGATTCCGCCGGAAGCTAATGCATACAAGGAGTGGATTACTTGGTAGCCATCACCGGTAGGATCAGCCCATGGATCCAGAAATGTAGTGAACCTTTTCATTCTGTAGCTAGCTTTCATCACAAGAATTACTGCACCTATGGCACCACTACCTACCAAACCAATTAGTTGCCAGATTTTTGCACCGCCTACAAAAAGCATTATAAATGTGATGATTGCCAGACAGCCTGCTGTACTAAAGTTAGGTTGTAATAAAATAAGGACGAACATTATACCCATCACTATTAGATTGGGAAGTACCCCTTTTGTAAAGGATTTAATATCATCTTTAAAAAAAGATAGGTATCTTGCTAAAAAGATTACGAGGGAGAATTTTGCAATTTCAGCAGGCTGAATACTAACCCTACCAATATAAAACCATCTGGTAGCATTATTAATGTTGGCTCCTGCTATCAATACTGCACCTAGCAGGCCTATACTTAAAACAACAAGAGGTGTAGCTAATTTCTCAAGCCGTTTATAATAAATATTAGAGGTAATGGTAAGACAGACAAACCCCAGTACAGCCCACATGCTTTGTCTTTTAAATAGATATAGTCCATCACCTTTCTTTATCATATTGAAATAGTAGCTTGCACTAAAGACCATAATAAGACCAATAGCTACTAGTAAAACTGTTATAAATAACACTGGATAGTCGATTGGCTTTTTTTTCATACCTTTACTCCTTTTCAGCAGTTCTGTGTTCAAAATAATTACAAGAAAGTATAATAGCTTCAATTTAGAGAAACAAGTATTACCTCGCTATGTACAAAACTCCTATACTAGCGTTATTATTCCATTCAAATTCTGAAAACTACCTTTATTTATCATACACTTTATCTTCCCAGTCACCAGTTGCCTTCTCTGCTTTTTCTCACTTTGTGTATTTACAGTATTGTATTTTGTTTGGATTGAGCTGTAAAGTTCTNTATGGCTTTTAGATACTTGATATTAACATCCTAGGAAATTACAATCTAATCACTTACTAGGTATTTAGGAATTTAGTAAATAAGAAAGGAAAGATATTGGTGATAAAAGATTTAGTAAAGTGCTTTCACAAATAGAAAATAGATCAAAAAGGCTAAAACATTTTATAACTACATGGGAAAATTATTTGATTAAATTAGAAGAAAAGGAGGAATTGTATAAAGAGCGACATAGGAAATTAAAAAAGCAATTTGCAAATACAAAAAGAATAAAAAAAGACATAGCGTCTGCTCACAGGCTTGTTTACGATAAGGTAAAATATACTACTCAACTGCTAGAAGACCAGCAAAATGTAATAGCAAAATTACATCTGTTACAGGAAAGAGATAGAAAGAATTTTGCAAGAGAACTTCACGATACTGTTTTACAAAGTTACTCTGCAACCCTTAAAGGCATAGAACTTTGTAAGAAATACATGAAAGTAAATCCAGAAAAGCTAGAAGAAAAACTAGATGAATTAATGGATATTATAAGAACCCAAATATGTGAACTTCGAGAGCTTATAATTGACTTAAGAATGCCGGTTGTTCGTAAAGAGGGGTTGGCAATAGCTATTGAAAAATATATAGATAAGATATTCTCTATATCAGAAAATACTGAAATTGCTGTTCAGCTAAAGCTAGACAGCATAGCAGATATGCGATTTCCACCATACGTGGAGTTTACTGTAATGCGAATTATCCAAGAATCAGTTAATAACACAATAAAACATTCCGAGGCAACACAAATAGAAATACAGGTAGAATATTTAGATGATAAACTTTTCATCTTTATTTACGATAACGGGAAAGGTTGTGTTATTGAAGAAATTAGCAAGAAGGCACAGGAGAACAATAAATTTGGCCTACTTGGTATCCAAGAAAGGGTTAAACTGCTTGGAGGACGGCTAGACCTAGTATCTTCGCCCTACCGAGGAATGAAAACAAAAGCGGTTCTTCCAGCAGCAAATGTAGTAAAAGAGCTGAACGAGTAATATCGTCAGCTCTTTTTTTATGCGTTATTTCTTTTTGCATTAACACTTTTATTATATAGATCTTTTGCTTGAGAAGTGCTTATTGTTCCAGTTGTATAGCTACTCTGCAAGTCATTTAATTCAGCAATCATATCCATAGATGCTAGTATCCCGGAACTATAACCTCTTGAAAGACTTTCGCCATAACTTAATGTAGAACAAACTGAATGTGTGGCTGCATTGACATCTCCTCTTTCGTATGCCTCATATGATCTAGCTATAGCATTGTATTTTAAAAGATTAAATATCTCTTTTACAATTTCCTCATCTTCTGTTGCAGATTCTAAATCCTCTTTGGTTTTTGCTACTTTTAATATAGCTGATCGTGTGACCTCTTTTTCTTTACCTGTCAAGCTGGTATATGACACCTTCATAGTAAATTCGATATCATCATCAACAAAATTATTCCTTATCTCAAAAATAATGCTACGGTCATTATTCATATCCCCTAAAAGCACTTCAATATTCCCATCCCTAATGTTTTGAGGATAGCCATTCATATTCTCCCCTATTTCAATTGGGTTTGGAATTTCAAGGGTAACTGTTACATTCTTGGCCGTTATGGTTTTTGAAAGTTTTAGTTCGCTTCTAAAAATATCTTCCAATCCAGACAAATCCTCTATATGATAGAATAAACCTCCTCCACATGTTGCTATAGCATTCATGGTAGCGGAGTTGTATTCAAGTCCGATCCCAAGAGAAGATACAGTGACCCCTGACTTCATGCAGTCTAGTGCTATTGAACCTAGCCCATCTACATCTGTTGCAACTCCTTGATTAGCTTCCCCATCACTTAATAATATTATTTTGCAGTTGTATTCTCTACGGATCTCGTCTGAAAACATCTTCTTTGCCAAAAGTATAGAGTCGGATATATTTGTCATTCCTCTGGGTGTTATTTTTCTTATGTTTCCCGCAATTGTATTTAGTTTCTCCTCCTTATATTCTGTCAGAGCTTGTTCAATCCATGGACCATAATTAAATGATATTACCCCTACCATATCCCCCGGGGAGAGCATCTTTAAAAAATTACAGGTTGCATCTATTGCATAATCTATTTTTGTTATCCGTTCATATAGCTTACTTCTTGTACTCTCTCCTGCACTTGATGATGGGTAATGTGTTAAGCTGTGTATAGACGAACCAATTTGCGGTGTATTTATATAGGTATAACCTTCTGGCGTGGTGTATGTGTTTGGTCTATAGTACAAACCTTGTGCGGAGAATGGATTGTTGTAAATAATATTTGTTTCCACATTATTTAATATCACACTTTCCATCATAGATGAGCTAGCATCAATTAAGAATACTATCGCTGTCTTTTTTCTTTCATTCTCTCTCACCTCTTGTGCTTTTGGCGGTATAATATCTAGCTTTATATGGTTTATTCCGTCCTTATTCATAATTTTTTCCTTTGCAAATCGCATTCTTGTTTTCATATACATCCCCTCTTTCTTTTAAAATGGTATTCTCTAACCTTTATAGATGTCGTTTATATATTCGATTATTTTTTTGAGAGTTTTCGTATCAACGTCACTACTTAACTGTAATGTTATATCATCATTTACTTTAATTATCCGGATACTATTCCCTGTTTGCTTTAGGCTGTCTACTCTCCCAACTGCGTGGTTATATTGAATTTCTTTAGGTGAAATACCATGTGTATATGTCATGCCACTACTTGTTGTATGAACAGAACACGCACTACTAACCATGTCAGAACCATGAGTAGAATATGAGCTGGATGCTAATGTGCCTTGGGATATTCTATATGGCAAATAACCATAAACATTTAGCTTCTCTATTGCCTTACGTGTACAAATTTCCCTTATTTCATTAATAGTGTATTTATTGATTTTCTCCTTTATCTTCTCTAGCGTTAGTCCCCTGTCACTTTCTTGCAGCAAGCGAATTGCTCTTATCTTGTCTACATCCTCATCAGTAAAGCATCCCTTCCCTACTCCACTAACCTTAAACATATTCTTTTCAAAAGCATAATAATTCACTGTTCTACTTGTTATTGTAGTATCCCCTTCAGCCTGTAATAGTTCAGCTACCTCTTTTGCTGTATATGTTGTTTTATTATTCAATTTTGTCAACCCCCTTTATTACAGTGTGGTGGAATCATAACAGTGTAATGTAATCATGTCAAGTATATTTTCGCCTATATTCCTTAATTGCACTATTTGCGTAAAAATGGACTTATTGCTGATTTTGCGTTATATTTTTTTACACAAATTAAATGGATAGGAGAAGGAAAATGTCAAAGACAAAAACTGTTTATGTATGTACAAGTTGCGGTCATGAAGAAAGTAAATGGTATGGTCGGTGTTCCAGGTGCGGAGAATGGAATACCTTGGAGGAGGTAGACAAAACTCCAAAATCAGCTAGTTTAGCTAAACCATCCATATCAGATAGAACCCCACCCAAGAAACTTACAGATGTTCAGAGTTCTGAACTTACCCGCTATACTACAGGCAATAGTGAACTGGATAGAGTTTTAGGCGGAGGCGTAGTAAAAGATAGTGTTGTCATTGTCTCGGGAGAACCCGGTGCTGGTAAGTCAACAATAATTTTGCAAGCTAGTAATTCTATTGCCTTATCAGGAAAGCGAGTCCTCTATATTTCTGGTGAAGAAAGCGAAGAACAAATAAAAGGCAGAGCAGATCGCATTTTAGAAGGCAATATCCCAGATTCTATCTGGATAAAGTCAGAAACCTGTATGAACAGGATCCAAGAATATGTTGAAGAAATAAAGCCAGATTTGTTAATAGTAGACTCAATTCAAACTATATATCTAGAGGAACATCTCCCTTCTCGTGCAGGAGGTTCAGTACAGACTATAGAGTGTGCCAATGCTCTTATCTCAATTGCTAAAAAAGATAAAATTGCTGTTTTCTTGGTAGGTCATGTTAATAAAGATCCAGAAATGGCTGGTGTAAAAACACTTGAGCATATGGTTGATACAGTTATTTATCTTGAGGGTGACCGCAGACAACAACTTCGGATTATGAGATCAATTAAGAACCGCTTTGGGAATACCGATGAGATTGGTTGTTTTACAATGGAAGAAAACGGACTTCTCCCTATTGATAACCTAGCTGATTATTTTATAACCAAGCGAGACTATCTGGTTAATGGAGTAGCTACAACAGTTTCTATGGAAGGTTCCCGTCCTTTA
>JGI24714J26587_10002225_pt1 | contig 13076 bp, 8 predicted proteins | sample BioPla4DNA2_FD_26587 | JGI IMG/M metagenome (IMG submission 26587)
GATCCGGCTAGACTTGTGTGGTGTCACGCACCTGATTGGGAACCAAACCTTCTGAAGGGTGACCTGTTTCATCCCCATAGCCTGCAGATCGCTGACTTCGACGGCGACGGCAGACCTGACATCTTTGTGGGTGAGATGGGATTAGGCCGCCATGAGGGAGCAAGGCTGATCGTGTTCTTGAACAAGGGCGGCGGGATGTTCGAGGAGTCAGTCATAGATGTGGGAATCCCGACTCATGAAGCAAAGGTCGCTGATCTGACGGGCGATGGAAGACCGGATATTGTGGGGAAGCCATATCACCCGAAGCGGCAGATCGACGTCTGGTACAATGAGACCCCGCTATGAAGCACTTGCGCCCGATTGAGAGCAAGGTACCGTAGCAACGGTCAACCCGCGTATTTCCGGTACCTTGCTATGTTTAGGACTACGGGAAGGCGTTTGATTTAAGCCTGGTTCGGGTCAGTCTGGTACTCTGTTCGCACCTCGATATCTTGGTCGTAGTTGCCGAAACCTCTGCCAAACAGGTTAACTCCTCCACACCGCTCAGCATCTGGCGGCGCGGCTATGCGGAATCGGAGATCATTGCCCGGGGCTATAGGAATCTGGTCCAAAGTGACATGTGAGAGACGTACTCCGTCCAGCATAGTCCCTTCCTTGGTGACGCATATGGTCTTGAGCAGGCCGTGCTGAGTCCCGAGATTCCACCACTCAGGGGTGTATACACCTCTTTGTTTGCCGAAATCTCCCGGACAGGTCCATACGCCTAAGAGCACGTCGCCCAAATAAAAGTGGATGTCCGACGGCCATGTCTCGTTATAGACCGGGTACTCGGAACATATCTCCATAGATATAGATATCGAGCGCAAACTCGGGGGCCAGAGGACATAGCTGGGGATACGATACTCCACATACCCTGATGCGAACCAGAGAATTGCCGCTTCGAAGCGGTCAGGTGCGCTGAAGTATCTCGGGTCGTCGCACATGCCGATCAGNCCGCGAGTAGATGCGAGGCCACAGGTAGGCGTGACCTCATATGCGCTGTATTGCCCAATCGGGATGGATATCAGATGGTACTTGTGTGTCTCATCGGACGCTCTCTTGGAAAACTGCAAGGTGATGCTTTGCTCTATCGCATGACAAAGCTTTTGCAAACCTCTCTTTCCAGGCAGGCTCTCTGTCCGCACGAGTCCGGCCTTTTCCATCTTAGCTATATGTCTCGTCACTATCGCTGGCGAAATACCAAGTAGATTGGCCAGCTCTCCGATGTTCTTAGGCCCTTCGAAGAGTGATTCCAGTATCTTGATGCGAGTCGAAGACGCGAGACACTCAAAGAGCTCCATATGCTTTGTACTTACAGACAAGTTCATGTATCGGTCCCTACTTACAGTCGAGTCAGGATTGCATACACGGTTAGTGCATCAATGCGCTGTCAAGCCAACCCGCGCTGTCATTCGAGCCCCATTGATTTGAGATTGCGCAGGCTGATTGCCAGGCTCTCGAAAGGATCACGGTAGCATATGTCCTGCTCCACTGCATAATACTCGACACCGGCGTTCTTGCACGCCTCTATGATGCGAGGCCAATTGAGATTGCCTTCTCCGACCTCAAACATAGCTTGTTGTCCGTTCAGGACGCCCATGTCCTTGAAGTGCACTACGGGGATCCTGTTGTTGACTTTGTTGATCCACTCTGCAGGGTCACCGCCGCCGTGCTGTATCCAATATGTGTCGATCTCGAAGTAGAGGTATTTTGGGTCACTCTCTTCTATCAATATATCTAGGCCCAATCTGTCGCCGAACTTCTCAAGCTCAAAGCTGTGGTTGTGGTAGCTAAAGGTGAGGCCTGCTTCTGCGAGTTTTTGCCCAACAGCTGATGCTTCAGCAGCAAACCTGTAAAAGCCGTCCTTGTTTATGTACTCCCTGGGCATACTGCCAATAGCGACATTTGGACAGCCTAGCAGGAGGTGTTCATCTATTATCCGGGATGTGTCATTCTTCAGCGCCTCAAATCCCACGTGAGTAATGCAGACTTTCAGTCCTTCTCCATCCAGGATATTCTTTAACTCCATCACATCGATCGGGCCTAGAGCCGACAACTGCACTACTTCGTAGCCAATCTCCCTGACCTTCTTAAGCGTAGAGGCGATGTCTTTTGGTGTCTTGGTGTACTCCCTCAGTGTGAATAGCTGCGCTGCAATTCTGCTATTGCTCACTTCAACCATCCCTTCGATACCTTAATAGATCGAGGCCGGAGGCAGCATAAGTGTGACAACTGCCTCAATTCATTTACTACACGGTTCGACTGATCTCACCAATTTCCTCCCGTAAACATCCGTAAACATAATGATTGACACAGCACAAAACAGGGCGGATAATAGTATTNTATTGGTTTATAAGTTGATTTATGAGTTAACATTAAGGAGTTGGTCAGACGTGGCTTCTGAGTCGAGTGCCATCCCGAGACCGGAGTACCCGCGCCCGCAGATGGTGAGAGACCGTTGGGTGAATCTCAACGGCAGGTGGGAGTTTGAGATTGATCACGGAAAGAGCGGTCGCGCAAGGCAGCTTCATCAAGCACGGTCGCTCAAAGATAGCATAGTGGTGCCTTTTTGCCCTGAGAGCAAGCTGTCTGGGATCGCGAACAGGGACTTCATGGCTGCGGTTTGGTATCGAAGGGAGTTCATCGTACCAGACGACTGGATGTCTGGCCGCATCATCTTGCATTTTGGGGCTGTAGATTACGAAACAGAAGTGTGGATCAACGGCGTTCCAGCCGGCACTCATCGCGGAGGATACACGCCGTTCGCTTTGGATATCACTTCACTGGTAACCCCAGGCACCAACGTGGTGACAGTGGTAGCCGAGGACGATGTCCGCACAGGCTTGCAGCCGGGTGGAAAGCAGAGCCCCGCTTATGACTCACACGGATGTGTCTACACTAGGACTACGGGTATCTGGCAGACAGTATGGCTGGAGAGTGTGCCTCGGACGTACATATCTTCACTCAAATACATCCCGGATCCTGACAACAGCTCTCTGCATGTTGAGGCTAGAGTGGCCGGAGATCCTGCTAAATACCGGATAGAGGCTGTAGCACTGTATCAGGGCAGAGAGGTTGGCCGCTGCAGCGCTGCTAGCCAGACGAATCATGCTAACTTCTCTTTGAACCTCTCGGAAGTNCACTTGTGGGAGCCTGGAAATGCACGCCTGTATGACCTGGAACTGCGTCTGTGGACAGGTGATNAGTGCATAGACACAGTGAAGAGCTACTTTGGTTTGAGAACGGTGAGCTGGGATGACACCAAGATATACATCAATGGCAAACCTATTTTCCAGCGACTTGTCTTAGATCAAGGATTTTACCCTGACGGTATTTATACAGCACCAACTGATGCAGACCTCAAGCGAGATATTGAGATCTCTATGGCGATGGGCTTCAACGGAGCNCGGTTGCACGAGAAGCTGTTTGAGCCGAGGTTCTTGTACCACGCAGACAAAATGGGATATCTGGTCTGGGGAGAGTACGCCAACTGGGGGCTGGACATCACTACTCCTATGGGACTAGAGCGTTTCTTACCTGAGTGGCTCGAGGCTGTTCGGAGGGACNTCAATCATCCCGCGATCATCGGGTGGTGTCCGTTTAANGAGACGTGGAATGGCAAGCAAGGAGCACNGCAAGATGACGAGGTATTGAGGATCGTATACCGGACCACCAAGATGCTTGATCCTACACGCCCTGTCATAGATACCAGCGGTCACTTCCACGTAGAGACTGACATCTTTGACGTTCATGACTACGAGCAAGACGTCGAAAAGTTCGCAGGGCACTACGAGCCAATGAGGTCGGGTGGAGACGTCTATGTTACTTTCCCGGACCGNCAGAAGTATGAAGGGCAGCCATACTTTGTNAGCGAGTATGGTGGCATATGGTGGAATCCAGTCGACGAGAGTGGCTGGGGGTACGGGACGAGGCCTGCAAGCGAGGAGGAGTTCATTGACCGTTATCGANAGTTAACGGAAATCNTACTGCANAACCCTCGGATCTGCGCTTTCTGTTATACTCAGCTCTATGACGTAGAACAGGAAGTCAACGGCCTGTATACGTACGACCGCAAGCCTAAGTTTGACCCCGAGATCATTAGGNCGATTAACAGCCAAAAAGCAGCCATAGAAGATTGACGCATCAGAGGGCATTGCAGACTCAAGAATCNGACTAGNACATACAACTGAGAGGTGATCTAATGCGGCAGTTCGTCTACAAGGATGAAAAGACGAGGGTTATTTCATTTCCACTCGGCGGGATTGGCACAGGTTGTATTGGTTTGGCCGGCAATGGAAGATTGATCGACTGGGAAATTTACAACAGGCCTAACAAGGAGAGCCTCAACGGCTACAGTCACTTCGCGATCAAGGCAGAGACAGACGACAACGAAGTTGTGGATGCCCGGGTCCTCAACGGTGATTTGCCGCCTCATTATATAGGCGGGCCCAATCGTTGGAGAAACACAAGCTTTGGACACGGCCCGCAGCGAGGCACTTTGTGCGGAGTTCCTCACTTTAGGGATGTAGAGTTCGGCGGTGAGTTTCCGTTTGCAGACCTCAAGTTTATAGACGAGGACTTCCCTGCTGATGTTAGGATGACGGCGTTTAACCCGTTCATTCCGCTAAACGACCAGGATTCCAGCATCCCTGCTGCTTTCTTTGAGATAGAGGTCACAAACNCNACGGATCAGCCACTGACGTACACTGTATGTGGCTCTCTCACCAATCCATTGAAGGTGGGAGGCGTTAACAAGTACGTCTCCAAGAAAGGACAACATGCCATTCACCTCTCCACTGTTAGTATTGATTCTAGAGATCCTGATTTTGGTTGTTTGACCATAGCCACTGATGCTGATAACGTCAGCTACCAGGAGTATTGGTACAGAGGCGCATGGTTCGACGATCTGGGAATATTCTGGAGACAGTTTGTATCTCCAGGCAAGCTGCAGAATAGGTCGTATGAGCCTTCAAAGGACAACAGGAGGAATGACACCTGTTCCTTGGCAGCACACATTCGACTGGCTCCCGGACAGACCGGCAAGGTCAGGTTCGTGATTTCGTGGAACTTCCCGAATTTCTACATATACTGGGAGCCCATGGGCTACGGCTTCACTGAGGAAGAGCGCAAGTATGTGAACCGCGTTTTCCGAAACTTCTACGCGACTCTTTTCAGAGATTCCTTGGACAGCGCAGATTACAGCCTGCGGAACTGGGAGCGGCTGTACGAGGAAACCCGCGCGTTCAAGGAGGCGTTGTTTAGCTCAAGCATTCCTCCGGTCTGCGTTGAGGCGGTATCTGCCAATATCTCGATCCTAAAGTCGCCGACCTGTGTCAGGATGGAGGACGGCTCTTTCTACGGATTCGAGGGCTGCAACGTCGACTGGGGCAGCTGTGACGGTTCATGTACACACGTTTGGAACTACGCATATGCTTTGCCGTTCCTGTTCCCGAAGCTTGAGCGCTCGATGAGAGATCTGGACTTCAGGTACAACCAGGCCGAGGACGGCGCCATGTCCTTTAGACTGCAGATGCCTGTGGGAAGCGGCAGGTGGAAACATCGCCCGTGCGCAGACGGCCAGTTCGGAGGAGTTATCAAGGCGTACCGCGACTGGAAGATCTCTGGAGATACCCAGTGGCTGCGCAAGAACTGGCTTGCCATCAAGAAGAGCATCGAGTACGCCTGGGCGGAGACGAACATCGATAAGTGGGATGCAGACAAGGACGGAGTGTTGGAGGGTTGGCAGCACCATACTCTCGACATGGAGCTCTACGGTCCTAACCCCTGGCTCACGGGCTTCTATCTCGCAGCTCTCAAAGCGGGAGCGGAGATGGCGGAGTTCCTAGGCGAGCACGACACTGCCGCCCTGTACCGGGATCTGTTTGAGAGAGGCAAGCAGTGGACAGATGAGAATCTGTTTAACGGCGAGTATTACTACCAGAAGATAGACCTCAAGGACAAGAGCGCAATTGATCGGTTCCAGTCGGAGACCAACGATATGGAGAGCCGTTATTGGAACGACGAGGCAAAGGAGATCAAGTATCAGATCGGCGAGGGTTGCGGAGTTGACCAGTTGCTGGCCCAGTGGCACGCAAACCTGTGCGGCCTAGGCGATATATTTGACAGGGAACAGCGAAAGAAGGCGCTCGAGTCGATCTACAAGTACAACTTCAAGCGAAGCTTGAGAAAGCATTTCAACCCGTGCCGTGTCTACGGTCTGAACGACGAGGCTGGAGTAGTAATCTGCGAGTGGCCCGAGGGCAGGTATAAGCCTATCGTTCCCGTTCCCTATTCGGAGGAAGTGTGGCCAGGGTGCGAGTACCAGGTCGCTTCTCACATGATACAAGAAGGGCTGGTTGACCAAGGGCTTGAGATTGTGCAGGCAGTCAGAGACAGGTATGACGGCGAGAAGCGCAACCCGTGGAGCGAGATCGAGTGCGGCAGCAACTACGCACGCTCGATGGCGAGCTATGCCTTGCTCAATGCGCTGAGCGGATTTGAGTTCGACATGGTGCGCGGCATGATCGGGTTTGACCCGGTTCGGATGGACGGAGACACGTTTAGGTGCTTCTGGTCTCTGGATTCTGGCTGGGGAGTTTTTGAGGCTAAGCCTGGTCAAGTCGTAATACAGATCCTCTACGGCCATCTCGATCTCAAGACAGTGCGACTGCCCTTTGCAGAGAAGGCACCCAAGGCCGTGCGTATTGACCAGACGCCTGTGGATTATGAATGGGACAGCGGAGAAGTCACCTTAGAGTCGTCGGTTCACATCAAGAGAGGATCTTGCCTTTGCATCGAATTCTAGGATGCAGCACGATATAGACTGAGATTGCGCACGAGCTAGTTACTTCGCACGAAGGCACCGTAGAAGCGAGCTCGTGCGCGTTCATTTGAGGAGGCTTTTGTCGTGGAACCTCTTTCTTTGCATCCCGAGAATCCGCACTACTTCCTTTTCCGGGGCAAGCCGGCTGTCCTCATCAGCTCAGGCGAGCATTACGGTGCTGTGCTCAATTTGGATTTTGACTATGTGACCTATCTCGACGAGCTGGAGTCAGTGGGCCTCAACCTTACCAGGGTGTTCATGGGTGTATACCACGAGTACCCCGGCTACTTCGGAATCGAAGGGAATAGCCTAGCACCGGACCCGGATAGGTTTATCAGTCCGTGGGTGAGAAGCGATGTCCCGGGTGCCGCAGACGGCGGAAATCGTTTTGACCTGGACAGGTGGAATGACGAGTACATGAGGCGTCTGGTAGATTTCTGCGAAGCTGCAAGCGCCCGCGGCATAGTCGTAGAGATCTGTCTATTTTGTCCGTTTTATTTCCACATGGTGGGAAATAGGCTGTGGGAGATCTGCCCCTTGCATCCCCAGAATAACATCAACCAAACGCCGGATGCAGGTAGAGAGGTCTACTCTCTGAAGCACTCGGTGCTGCTCAAATACCAGGAAAAGATGGTCAAGAAGATCGTCAAGGAGCTCAACAGATTTGACAATATCTACTACGAAATATGCAACGAACCGTGGGCGGACAACATCTCGATAGAGTGGCAGCACCACATAGCCGATGTGATTGCAGCTACAGAGGAGAGCTTACCCTACAAGCACTTGATCTCTCAGAATATCTCCAATGGATATGAGGAGGTCAAAGACCCATATCATCAGATCTCTATTCTCAACTTCCACTACGCACCGGGCGAGGCCGTAGCTTTGAACTACAGATTGGGCTTGGCTATTGGTTGCAACGAAACCGGGCTTTGCGGCACGGCTGATTTCGTCTATCGCTCGCAGGCATGGGAATTCATACTGTCCGGAGGTGCGCTTTTTAACAATCTCGACTACTCATTCTCACCCGGGTACGAGAGGGGGACGTACAAATATGGGCCAAGACAGCCGGGTGGCGGCAGCCCGAGCTTGAGAGCTCAGTTGAGCATCCTAAAGGACTTCGTGTACTCTCTAGACTTCATCCGGATGGCCCCCGACGCATCAGTAGTCAAACGCCTGCATACAATACATGGATCTGCCAGGGTCCTTGCTGAGCGGGGCAGGACGTACGGGATATACATAAGAGGCCGCTCTGTTGCAGAGATAAGTTTGGATATCCCGGAAGGGACCTATAGAGCTGAGTGGGTTGACGTTGAGAGCGGTAGAGTCACCAAGACCGAGGTGGTTAATCACGCTGGTGGATACATGGACTTGGTCTCGCCTAGCTTCGGTCAAGATATAGCCCTTAGAGTAGTGCGCAGCTGATCGGCAGATGTATGCCGATCACTGCGCCCACGCGTACTGCATCTGGTACAGGTCATGATATATGCCCTTTTTGGCGAGTAACTCGTCGTGACGGCCGATCTCACGTATGCGGCCTTTGTGAATGACGATGATCTTGTCCGCGTTTTTGATCGTCGACAGCCTGTGTGCGATTATCAGGGTAGTCCTGTTTTTTGAGATCTTCGCAAGCGACTCCTGGATGACCTTCTCTGTCTCAGTGTCTATGTTGGCGGTGGCCTCATCGAGCACCAGGATAGACGGGTTGAACGCTATAGCTCTGGCAAATGAAAGCAGCTGCTTTTGCCCAGTTGACAGCCTTGATCCCCTTTCATGTACTTCCTCATTGTACCTGTTTGGAAGTTCCTCTATGAACTGATGCGCATTCACGTACTGGGCTGCTCGTATAGCGTCTTCGTCAGTTATCGACTCGTTGTCCAGCCTGATATTGGACACTATGTCCCCGGAGAACAGGAATACGTCCTGCATGACGACAGCAATGCGCGACCTGAGGTCGCGAAGCTTGTACTCTCTAATATCCACTCCATCAAGGAGAATCTGTCCTTTCTGGATCTCGTAGAAGCGCCCAATCAAGTTGATGATGGTCGTCTTGCCCGATCCGGTAGCTCCGACAAATGCGACAGTCTGGCCCGGCTCTATAGTGAAGCTTACGTCTTTGAGGACCCAGTCTTCGCCTTTGTAAGCAAACCAGACGTTGCGAAACTCGATTCTGCCCTGCACGTCTGAGATCGGGCTGCCCAAGTCGAGGTCTTCTATTCCTTCATTGGTGTCCAGGATCTCGAAGATCCTGTCTGCAGACACCATGCCGGACAACATCACATTGACTTTGTCAGCCAAGTCGTTGATAGGCCAGAAAAACTTCTTGATGTATGTTATGAAGGCGTAAAGCATTCCGACTTCGAGCGTTGACTGAAGCACGCTGGGAGCGCAGTACCAGATTAGTATCGAAATGCCGAGGTTATTGATTAGCTCGGCTGACGGCCGGAAGAAACCCATCAATTTGACGTCAATCAGACTCGCTTCGTTGTACTTGTCATTTAGCTCGCGGAACTCTCTGTATTTCTCCTTTTGCCTGTTAAAAATCTGTACTATCCGCATACCTGAGAGGTTCTCAGCAAGAAAACCGTTGATCTGGGCTATCAGCGCTCGCACTCTCCTGTAGTTGGCCACTGCTATGGGTTTGAAGAAAAATGTGACCAGTACAATCACAGGCACAACTGAAAAGCTGACTATGGCGAGCTTGACACTTAGACTGAACATAGCGACAGTGATTCCGATCAGCAATAGGACGTCTCTAAAAAGAGCTACCAGCACACCGGCGTACATCTCGTTTAGGGCTTCTACGTCATTAGTAACCCTTGTTAAGATCCTTCCTGACGAGTGCCGATCGAAGAAGGACATAGGCATGCGCTGAATGTGTGAAAACAGCTCCATTCTGATGGCATGAATGATCTTCTGCACGATCGTATTGAGCAGGATCGTATGCGCGTAGTTGCTGACCGATCCAACGGCTACGCTCGCGAAGTACAGCACGGCTATTGTGCCTATGCCCATATCCGCATTGTCTCCCATGATGTAGTCGTCGATCGCGATTTTCATGATGTACGGACTTACGAGTTCGGCAACATTTACGATAACAGCCATCAACCCGGCCAACGCGACAAGGCCGACAAAGGGCCGGAAGTACGAGAGCATCCGGATAAGGCGGTTTTTCCTTGAACCCATATCTATTGCTTGTATGCTTCTGATAGCACCGTCTGTCATACCGCGTCCACCCTCTTGTGGAAGTCGCTTTCTGCAAGCTGCAGGTTGTACAACCTGGTGTAGTAACCCTTCTTGGCGAGAAGCTCCGAATGAGACCCTTGTTCAATGATTTGTCCCTTGTCCAGCACAATGATCTGATCAGCGTGTTTGATAGTCGAGATCCTGTGAGCGATGATGATTCCGGTCCTGTTCTGAAGGACAGCTTGAACATTGCCAAGGATCTCCTCTTCAGTCTTGGTGTCCACAGCTGATAGACTGTCGTCCAGGATCAATATCGACGGGTCTTTGATTATGGCTCTGGCGATTGAGACCCGTTGTTTCTGGCCTCCCGAGAGCGTGATGCCTCTCTCACCGACCACGGTGTCAAAACCGTCAGGGAACTCTATGACATCGTTGTAGACACTGGCCATCTTTGCTGCTTTCTCGACTTCTGCCTGCGTGTGGCTGCTGTTGTAGAAGCGGATGTTTTCCCCAATGCTCGTGCTGAACAAGAAACCGTCCTGTGGAACACAACCGATGTTTTCTCTTACCACTTCGATTGGGATATCATTGATATCCCTGCCATCGAGGAAAATGCGGCCGCGCTCCACCGGGTAAAGCCTCAGCAGCAGGTTGATGAGCGTAGTCTTGCCACTGCCTGTAGGGCCGATGATCGCCAGCGTCTGTCCAGCTTTGAGATCGAAGCTTATGTCTTTGAGTGCTTGTGTCTTGGAGCCGGGGTAGGAAAAACTCAGGTTTCTTACGGTAATGTCTCCTCTTAGGCGCTTGTCTTGCACAGTATTTCCCCATTCGATTGCTTCCGGAGTATCCACTATGTCAGTCTTGCTCACNAACACNTCGTCCAGCCTATCCATAGATGCGAACGCGCTTTGCCAGACTTCCACAATCCGGCCTATGGTTGCAATAGGCCTCCTTAGCATCGTCAGATAGGTATTGAACGCCACGAAATCACCGAGGGTGATCAGGCCCTGAGATACATAAGATGATCCAATGAGCAAAACGAGGGTAAAACTGACTCCAAAGCATACCTCCACAACCGGTCCGAAGGACGCGGAAAGCTTCACGTAGTCTAGCATGGTATCGTATCTGTTGAGGCTGGTGTCCTCAAAACGCTTGATCTCGGCGTCCTCTTGGACGTACGCTTTGACTATGCGAATACCGGAGAGGTTTTCATGCGTGCGTTCAGAAACTTTGGCGTAGGCTTCTTGCACTGCCCTGAAGCGTTTTCTCAGTTGCTTTCTGAGTGCTGTGATCGCTACTAGCGCGATCAGCAATGGGCCTATACTTACTGCAGTCAGCCTCAGACTTATCATCCTAGCCATTACGACCAGCGAAAACGAGTTCATGATCACGCCATCGATCATGAAGACCAGCCCAAACGCGAAAGCTCGCCTGATCGCTCCAAGGTCGTTGGTCGCGTATGCCATGAGGTCACCGGTCTTGTGTGTGTTGTAGAACTTCACGGGTAGCGATTGCAGGTGTGAGAATAGTCTGTCTCTGAGGAAGCACTCTAGGTCTCTCGATCTGCCAACGATCAGGTAACGCCAACAGAACTTGAGCCCGAAGACAGCAACGGCTAGCCCGAGCATGCCAGCTGTCAGCCAGGATATCCTGGCCAAAGTAGCGGACCTAAGCGTCAGCAAGTCGATGATGTGCCCTAGCAGCTTAGGTATGGTCAATTGGAGAACACCTGATGCTACAAGAGCGATGATGCCGAGGATGTAGTACCAGAGGTGTTGTTTGATGAAACCTTTGATAAGCTTCTTGACCATTTTCTAACTCCCCGTTGATCATTGAGCTTAGCTAGATTCTCGTGGCACGTATGACCACTCCAGTACAACAGGAGTCGTCGGAGCATGCCCTTCGATAATGTCAAACAACATCTTGCATCCGGCAGCCCCCATCTCATACAGCGGCCCTTCTATGGTAGATAAGGCAGGGACGGACAGGGGAGCAAACCTGGACGACCCAATCGCTACAACAGAGAGGTCCTGAGGAACTCGGATCCCATTTCTTGCGGCATACCTCAGCAATCGAAACCCCATAGAGACTGTCTCGCACAGGACCGCCTGCGGCAGGCCAGAGTTCTTGCGAACGTACTCGTTGAGAGCTGACTCGATTTGTGCCTCAGAGTCGTCTGCGAGAGTAGAGAGGGGTGACTCAGGGGGCGTTGTCACTCCGAGATGCGAAAGCGCATTGAGATAGCCTGCGTACTTCCTGCTTCTGACGCCGCGGCGGGCACGGCCGAGAAAGGCGACTGTATCAGCGCCTTTGCTCTTGAGATCCGCAACGGCAGCTAGGATAGCGGAGTCAAGGTGGCTCCTCACAAGATTTGGACGATCAAACCCTGGACTTGAGTGAATGACAACAAAGGGTATCTCATTCTCGATCAAGTAAGCCAGGTGGCTCTCAGACACAGCCGCCCAGACGAATATGGCTCCGTCGATTCTGTTGGCACGGAAATACTGGACATGCTCTGCCTCATGATCGTCCTGCCATCTGCTAAAGCAAAAGGTCAGCGAGTAATTGCGATCAGCGAGCACGTCTTTTATCCCTTCAAGAACGCTCATAAACCTCGTGTTTGAGACGTCTTTGTCGGACACGACAGCAACTGACATAGCTTTCTTGAGACGCATTCCACGCGCACATTGGTCTGGAATGTAATTGAGCTTCTTGGCAGCAGCTAAAACAGCCTGGCGTGTATGGTCGCTGATCTTTACGCCCTGCGTGTTGTTGAGGACATATGAAACAGTAGCTTGCGAGACTCCGGCAAGACGAGCTACGTCTCTACTTGATACCTTTCTTGTCCTGCCCACTACCTGGGCCTCCAGCCATTTATACGTATAAGTGACAGCGTTAGTTTACCCCAACCAACGGTCAAAGTCAATAGAAGCCTGTTTGTCTGCTATCGGTCTGGGATAATGTCACCTCGTAATCGGCCTGTGGTGACAACCGCGGGCAACGTGGACGTGCCCCCAGGATCCGAGAT